>OLKV01000290.1_pt1 | contig 87555 bp, 84 predicted proteins | sample 1604391 | NCBI WGS metagenome assembly OLKV01 (sample SAMEA104055711, study PRJEB20765) | soil metagenome | isolation source: soil | reverse complement strand
CAAAGGTCGGTAGAAAAAAAATAGCAAACGGTAGTTTCGTGCCGTCAGGTACGATACATCTGCGTCACGATACGTTAAATCTATGCTGTTATATTTTCGGCCACCTTTTTGCCCGACGATGCATTTTTAGAGCCAGGAGATTGAAAATTATTTTGCTTTTTATGCGCGAAATAACCAGGGAACTTGTCAATATAAAACGCGCGTAAAAGTTTTCTCCCTATGGTAGAAATGACAAACGGGTTGGGTTTCCATTACAACAACTCTATCAACTCTTTTAAATGTGTAATCTGCAACGGCACATCAGCAGGTTTTGGCGCATTAAACGGATTAAAATAAATGGCATCCATACCAAAATTTAGGGCCCCGTAAATATCGGCTTCCAAACTATCCCCGATCATCAGGCTTTCGGCTTTGCTGGCACCGGCCAGATTGAGGGCATGTTCAAATATGGCTTTATCGGGCTTGTTTATACCTACAATTTCGGATATGATAACGTGCTTAAAATATTGACCAATATTTGTATTGCCTATTTTTAGCGTAGATGCTTCTTTAAACCCGTTTGATATTAAATGCAGGGTGTATTTGCTTTGCAGGTATTGCAGCGTTTGGTGCGCGTGCGGAAAAAGGTTGGTTTTGGTAGGGCATAGCTGCACATAATCATCCTCAAATGCCAAAGGAATAACATCGGGATGAACGCCAAGATCCAGAAACGTTTTACGGAACCGGGTTTCGCGCAGCTGGGTTTTGGTAATTTTACCAGTATGATAATCGGCCCAAAGTTGGTGGTTGTTGCGGGTATAGGTTTCAATAAACACCGAAGCGGATGGTAAGCCGATCTCATTGAGGCGATAAATAGCATAAAGCTCCAACAAGGTTTCTTCGGCATTTTTATCAAAATCCCAGATGGTATGATCGAGGTCGAAGAAAATATGTTTGTATTTTTTGATTGCGGATTGCGGATGTTCCATTTTGGAAATTAGTTAATTAGAATTCTTAGCTATTAAACCAACGACAAAAAAAGGTATAAATATTAAAATCACCATAATAGCATAAAACAGCTTATGCTCTTTTCTGAAAACAGCATTTAAAACCATAACGACACTGGAGGGGAATGTTATTATTGGAGCGAGTGGAAATTCACCAACAACTATAGGCTCTAACAGCATTTTACCTGCAAAAAAAGATGGTATAAGAGAAATCCACAAAAAGCAATAAAAAATATAAAAAAATATAGCAAAAGTACGCTGCTTCAAATAGTTGTAGTTTGTATTCATGATTCAGCGAAGCGATTTTCTCTTAATATCAAATCTGATAAAAGGTAACCTTACTTTTATGAAGCAAAACTAATCCTCATAAATATAAAATCATAAATCGAAAGCCCAAATCAATTATGCAATTTAGGACTTGCATTTCCAAAATGCAGTATATTTCAACAAAAGAAAATTCGGCGAATAATTAAAGAGATTTTTTTTGAGGGTGTTGTCTGTTATCAAAAAAGCTGAGTAAAATTATTTTCTCTTCCTCAACTCTATAAAACAGGGTATTATGTTTGGTTATAACAATTCCCCTAATTTGTTTTTCAACATGTTGAATTGATCCCATTTCGGGATTTGCAGCCAATAATTCTACTATTTTGTATGCTCGGACAACGAAGTTCCGGGTTACTTTATCTCCCCATTCCTTTTGCAAATAATTGATAACAGAATTGAAATTATCACTTGCACGACGGTTCCAAACTATGGTTTTAACCATTTGTCGTGCTGAAGTTTAACTTGTTCGTGACTGATCAGGTTATTGCTGTCAAAGCTTTCTTCATAAGCCGTAAGCAATTCTTCTTTTTCAACGTCGCTCAGATTATTCCAAAGATCTCCATTCTGATCAATATTGATTTTTTGAATCAATTGGTAATAACTTTTCAAAAGTTGTTCATCTTCTATACTATCAATCAGCTGATGAAAATCTTCTTTTATATTCATGGCATAAAATAATGTACTAAGATAACGATTTAATAAACATCACCTATAAAGTGTCTGGTCAAAAAGAGCGAAAATCGTTTCTATCATTCATCGCCTTATAAAATCTTTAGTCTTTCTCACCATACGCTAAATCTCCCGCATCGCCCAAACCAGGGACAATGTAAGCCTTGCTGGTCATTTCTTCATCCACAGCACAAAGCCATAATTTGGCTTTAGGCAGGTTGGCGCGTACGTGCTGTATACCTTCGGCACTGGCAATAACGGCGGCAATGTGTAACTCTTTAATATCGTATTGGGCAATTACTTCTTTACAAACCTGTACTATGCTTTGGCCGGTGGCCAGCATGGTATCGCACATAATTAATATTTTACCATCCAGATCGGGCGTTGAGATGTGATCGATATTAATAATAAAAGCGCCTGTTTTTTTAACCTTGCGATAAGCCGTGGCAAACAAAGCATCCGACTGATCAAAATAATTTAAAAAGCCTTGTTGAAACGGCAGCCCGGCACGTAATATGGTGCCTATTACCGGTTGCTCGACAGGCAAGCCCACACTGGCGACGCCCAAGGGAGTTTGAACTTCCGTTTCGGTATATTTTAAAGTTTTACTGAGCTCATAAGCCAATATCTGTCCAAGTTTTTCCTGGTTTGCACGAAAACGGGCCTTATCCTGCTGTATATTAACATCGCGCAGTTCGGCCAAAAACTTATTGGCGATGGTGTTGGTTTTATTGAGGATAAAGATCATGTTGCAATTTGTTTAGTCGGGAAAGTCAGTAAAGTCCGAAAGACGGAAAGTTTTACCGGCTTAAACATTATTTCAATCCGTTTGCTTTTAATACTATCAAACAATAAAATTAGTTAATTCTTCATATCTTTTTTCAAACTTTCCAACTTTACTGACTTTCGGCCTTTCGGACTAAATATCGTATTTTTGTTTTTATCTATGGATTTCAACATCACCTCTCAATACCAACCCACCGGCGACCAGCCCGAAGCCATAAGGCAACTGGTTGAAGGTGTAAATAATAGCGATCCGTTTCAAACGTTGCTGGGTGTAACAGGCTCGGGTAAAACGTTTACCATCGCCAACGTTATTGCGCAAACGCAAAAACCGACTTTGATATTAAGTCATAATAAAACGCTTGCCGCGCAATTGTATGGTGAGTTTAAGCAGTTTTTTCCGGATAATGCGGTAAACTACTTTGTTTCGTATTATGATTATTACCAGCCGGAGGCCTTTATCCCTACCACCAACACTTACATTGAAAAAGACCTGCAGATAAACGAGGAGATTGAAAAACTGCGACTGCGTACTACGTCGGCATTAATGTCGGGCCGCAGGGATGTTATTGTGGTTTCGTCCATCTCCTGCATTTACGGTATGGGTAACCCCGAAGATTTTAAAGAGTCTGTTTTCCGTTTTGCGGTGGGTACACGCGTTAGCCGCAATGCTTTTTTGCACCGGCTGGTTGAAATTTTATACTCGCGTACCACCGCCGACTTTAAACGCGGAACATTTAGGGTGAAGGGTGATGTGGTTGATATTTTCCCGGCGTATATGGATCTGGCCTACCGGGTTTCTTTTTTTGGCGATGACATTGAGGAACTAAGCTCATTTGATACTACCACCGGAAAGACCATCGAAAAGATGACGCACATGGTACTGTTTCCGGCAAATTTATATGTGGCACCGCGCGAAAGGTTTACGCAATCTATATGGGCCATACAGGAAGAACTGGAGACCCGCAAAAAACAATTTATTGGCGACGGCCGCTTTTTAGAGGCCAAGCGACTGGAAGAAAGGGTAAACTACGATTTGGAGATGATCCGCGAGTTGGGTTATTGCTCGGGCATCGAGAATTACTCCCGTTTTTTTGACGGGCGGCAGCCCGGCGCGCGGCCCTTCTGCCTGCTTGATTATTTCCCTGACGATTACTTGATGGTGATTGATGAGAGTCACGTTACCGTAGGGCAGATCAGGGCAATGTACGGCGGCGACCGTTCGCGCAAAATATCATTGGTTGAGTATGGCTTCCGTTTGCCGGCCGCTATGGATAACCGTCCGTTAAACTTCCAGGAGTTTGAGAGCCTGGCCCCGCAAACTATTTATGTAAGTGCAACACCGGGCGATTTTGAGCTCGAAAAATCGGGCGGAGTGGTAGTTGAGCAGGTAATACGCCCAACCGGATTGCTGGACCCAGTGATTGATGTGCGCCCGGTAATTAACCAGGTAGATGACCTGCTGGAAGAAGTGGATAAAACCATAAAAATGGGCGACCGCGTACTGGTAACCACCTTAACCAAACGTATGGCCGAAGAACTGGCAAAATATATGGACAGACTGGGCATCAAATGCCGTTATATCCACTCGGAAGTTAAAACATTGCAGCGGGTAGAAATATTAAGAGGGCTGCGTTTAGGTGAATTTGATGTGCTGATAGGGATTAACCTGCTGCGCGAAGGTTTGGATTTACCTGAAGTATCGCTGGTAGCTATTTTGGATGCCGATAAGGAGGGCTTCCTGCGTTCGGAAAAGTCGCTGATACAAACTATTGGCCGCGCTGCCCGTAATGACCGCGGCCGGGTAATTATGTATGCCGATAAAATTACGGACTCGATGCAGATCACGATGGATGAAACCAACCGGCGTAGGGAGATTCAGATTGCTTACAATACCAAACATGGCATAGTACCAACAACTATCGGCAAATCGCGCGAAGAGATTATTGAGCAGACTTCGGTGGTTGATTTTAAAGGTGGTGTGCAAAAAGCTTATGTTGAAACGGACATGGCGTCACTTGCTGCCGATCCGATTGTGCAATACATGACCAAGCCTGATCTTAAAAAATCAATAGAAAATACTAAAAAAGAGATGCTTGTCGCTGCCAAAAACATGGACTTTTTGTTAGCGGCCAAACTGCGCGACGAAATGTTTGCATTGGAAAAAATGATGGAAGAGAAGTTTTGATGTGCAGATTTTGGATGTGCAGATGTGCGGATTGCTGATGTGCGAATGTGCAGATTTCAAATGTGCGGATAGGTTAACTTCATAAGTAGAGGCTTTTACATTCGAATATTTCTTTCATCTACACATCCGCATATTTGCACATCTGCACATTTGAATGTAACAAATACGATCTCTATACAGTCAAAAAAACACGGTAAAATCATAATCAGTTAACTTTGCCGTTATAATATTTATATTTGTGGGCTTAATTATTTGGATATGGAATTTATAGATTTCCTGTTATTTGCGATCATCGCCATATATGTTGTGCGTACCATAGCGCGCATTGTATTGCCTATGTTGTTTCAAAAAGTGGTTAACAAAGCACAGCAGCAACAACAAAATTATCAGCAAAATTATAGTCAGAACACTACCCAGGGTAAAATAAAGGTCGACTATATGCCTAAAACAAAAAAAGGAACAGTTCCGGATTCTGAGGGTGAATTTGTGGATTACGAAGAGATAAAATAAACCACAATGATTCCGGACGAAGTATTTAAACGCAGGCCCAGGCATAATAACACCCCCGAATCAACCCTTCTGATTATTGCCAACTTTATTGTGGTATCAGCCGGTTTAACCCTATTTACCGATCATAAACATGTCCATTGGTTTTTTTGGGTAGTACTATTTTCACTCGCTGTTTATAATTTCTTTACCATCCGCAGAAACCGCGAAGAATTTGCCGGCAGGATAGTTTTAATCTCTTACCTGTCAAGCATCGTGGTACTTATAGCGCTTTTCTTTATTTTTAGGCGTTAAGCCCTTCCCGCAAATAAATCAAAATAACATTATAATTCCTTTTCTCATTCTAATTTCTATTTTTGAGCATTATTATCCCCTTTATAAAATTTAAATGAATAACTGGTTCAAGCGGAATAGCATACACTTTATTGTTGCGGCAATTTTTTTAGTAATATGCTTCTTGTATTTTACACCTGCGTTTCAGGGTAAAACTTTAGGGCAAATGGATGTTGTTGGTGCCCAATCAACACAAAAAGAAATTAATGATTACAGGGCAAAGGATACCACCATATTGTGGACCAACCAGATATTCGGCGGTATGCCCGCCTATCAGATCTGGGCGCCGTACACCAATAATATAGCTTCAACAATTGTTAAAACACTGATAGCGGTTTTCCCAAACCCTATTTATGATGTTTTATTGATGCTATTTGGCACTTACTTTTTATTCAGCGTACTAAAGCTCAATCCGTGGCTTTCGGCGGCGGGTGCTATTGCATTTACGTTTTCATCGTATAATATCATACTGCTACAGGCGGGGCACTCCAACCAGGCACTGGCCATTGCCTTTTTTGCGCCGATAATAGCCAGCGTTATTTTAACCCTGAGGGGCCGAAATTTACTTGGCGGGGCGTTAACTGCCTTATTTTTAGCTTTAGAGTTTAAGGCTAACCACATCCAAATGACCTATTACCTGTTAATGGCATTGGCTATATTAATTGGTATCGAACTTTATCATGCTATAAAAGCAAAAACAACAAAGCCTTTTTTAAAGTCGCTGGGTTACCTTGCCGGAGCGGTTGTTTTAGCGCTATTGGTAAATGCTTCGTTATTATGGAGCACACTTGAATATAGTAAATATAGCTACAGGGGGCAATCAAACCTTACTCAAAACACCAAAGAACCGGGTAATGGTTTAACTAAAGATTACGCTTATCAATGGAGCCAGGGTGTTGGCGAGTGCTTTACTTTTTTGGTGCCTAATGCTTATGGCGGCGCTTCGGGCCCATCTGATGCTACCAATCAAAATTCTGCAACTACAAAAGTATTTATCGACAAGGGGGTACCGGCAGATCAGGCGGTTACTTATGCCCAGCAGATATCGGGTATTCCGGGACTGTCTACTTATTGGGGTAATAAACCAAGCACATCGGGACCATTTTATTTTGGTGCAGTAATTTGCTTCCTGTTTTTATTCGGCTTGCTGTTTGTTAAAAACCGTATAAAATGGTGGCTGTTAGCAACCGTATTGCTTACCATGTTGTTATCATTTGGCAGCAACTGGCCTTATGTATCCGATTTATTTTTCAATTATTTCCCACTTTACAACAAGTTCCGCGCGGTTGAGTCTATTCTGGCTGTAGCCAGCATCTGTTTCCCTATACTGGCATTTTTGGCAGTACAGGAAATTATTGAAACAACAGACAAAACAGTTGTACTTAAAAAGCTAAAACTTGCCTTTTATATTACAGGCGGTTTAGCGTTGCTTTTGAGTGTATATCCACAGTTGCTGTTAAGCTTTAAATCAAGCGACTACCAAACCGGCATTACCTATTTAACGCAGGCAATGAAAGGTGATAGCGCAACAGCAACAAGTGTTGCCAATGCGGTAGTGAGCGACAGGGTTGACATGGCACGTGCAGATGCTATCAGGTCCTTAGTTTTTGTGGTGCTTGCTTTTGGCATTGTTTGGCTGTTTGTTAAGCAGAAGGTTAATTTAACCCTTTTCTCGATGGCCTTACTTGCGCTTGTATTGGTTGATATGTGGCAGGTTGATAAACGCTACCTTAAAGATGCAAGTTTTGAGGATAAGCAAGACACCGATCAAATAGTTAAACCAAGAGAAGTGGATACCTTTATCGCAAAAGATACTGATCCTGATTTCAGGGTGTTTGATCTTTCGGCCGAACTGAAGAACGATGAGATCAATCCATTCTTCCATAAATCTATCAGCGGTTATTCTGCTGCCCGTTTAAAAAGGTATGATGAGCTGATGGATAATCAGTTAGCGCAAAACCCAACCAACCACGATGTATTGGATATGTTAAATACCAAGTACATTATCGGTCAGGATCAATCGCGCAATTACAGCATGCAGGCAAATGCAACAGCTTGCGGCCATGCCTGGTTTGTAAAAAGTATTAAATTAGTTGACAATGCCAATCAGGAAATGCAGGCCATTAGTAGCTTCGCGCCGAAAGATGAGGCTATTGTAGATAAGCAATACAAAAAACAATTTGATGCCATTCAGTTAAGTTCTGATCCAACAGCTACTATCAAATTAACAAATTATAACCCCGATCATTTAACTTATCAAACAGGAGCCACTACCACACAAGTAGCTGTTTTCTCGGAGATTTATTACGATAAAGGCTGGAAGATGTATATCGACGGAAAAGAACAACCTTATTTCCGCGCCGATTATCTTTTACGTGCCGCAGTAATACCTGTTGGAAACCACAAGGTTGAATTTATTTTCCACCCGGCATCTTATTATACCGGCGAAAAAATTTCATTGGCTGGCTCTATTTTATTGATACTGGCATTAGGCGGTGCAGTTTATATCGAGACTAAGAAAAAGAAACCAGCGGTTGTAAGTAAGAAATAGGACGAATAAAAAGCGTTGCATTAGCAATGCAACTCATTAAAATATAACAGCGATGATTTAAAACTCATCGCTGTTTTTGTCTGAACCATGATTCTTAGGATTAGAGGATTTTCTTGATTACGTATCGGGCGCACAAGAATTTAAAAAATGAAAACATGATAAATTTGATTTTATAAATTTACATTTATGAGTAGCCTGTTAGATAGAATTTCTATTGATACCGATATATGCCATGGAAAGGCTTGTATTCGTCACATGCGCTGGCCTGTGGAAGTAATTATTGATTTAATTGCCTCGGGAATGTCTTTTGATGATATAATTAACGATCATCCGGAATTAGCAAGAGAAGACATTCTGGCTTCTCTTGCTTACGCAAAGGTCAGTTAGAGTACAACAAACTTTACAACAGTTACAACACTTTTAACCATAGCTAATCGTTCGTCCTTCTATTCTTCAGCCAGTACCGGCCTAAATTAAAACTGATTACAACGTGATTGAGGATGGTTGGCACCAGGCCGTAATAGCGTTTCATAATATCAAAGCGTTCCTGCAAACTTTGGCGGTGCTTGGCTTTTGACATCCCCCCTACCAGATACTTGGCTACGTACTGATTTACATTTACTATTTTTTTTGCCTTTTTTGCTGCGCGGATGATCCAGTCTATATCTGCACTTAACTGGTATTTACGGTCGTAAGGCTCGGTTAGCGAGCGGCGGATATAAATAGCCTGATGGCTTATGCTCATGCCATATTTAAAATCGCGCCAGCTAAACTGCTCCGGCGCTTTATGGCGGCGCTGGCCAAGACTTTGGCCGGCATCATTAATCATTTCTGTTTCGCCGTAATAGATGTCAGCATCGGGTGATGAAGCAAATACACTGGCAACGGTATCGACACTGAAAAACTCATCACCCGAGTTCATAAAGATCACATAATCGCCGGTGGCTAAAGCAAGGCCCTTGTTCATGGCATCATAAATACCTTCGTCCTTTTCGCTGATGAGTTTTGCTATGCGGCTTTTATATTTATCAATAACTGTTAATGTACCATCCTTTGAAAGGCCATCTACCACAATGTACTCTATATTGGAATAGGTTTGGTTTAATACCGAAAGCATGGAACGCTCAATATCCCTTACGTTATTGTAAACAATGGTAATTACCGATAGGGTTGGCGTAAAAGCTGTCATTGCGCGGCTATTGATTGGTAAACGGCCATGTATTTTGCAGCAACAATATCATTTGTAAAGGTGTTTAAGACTTTATTGCGGGCATTGGCGGCCAGTTCCGCTTTATTATCCGAATTTAAGATATAATGTATGCCGGCTGCAAAGTCAGTGCCCGATTTAAACCGGGCCAGGTAACCGTTTTGCTCATGCCCTACCATATCCGGTATACCGCCTGTATTAAAGGCTACCACAGGCGTTCCGCAGGCCAGTGCTTCCATAATAGTATTGGGCAGGTTATCTTCTATTGCCGGCGAAACAAATACATCAGCAAGGCTATATAGCTCCGCCAGATCATATTGTGAAGTGATAATATTAAGCTCATGTACCTTAAAAGGCAACACACTTACATCAAAAGATTTGTTTTTGCCGAAGATCACTATTTCTATATCATCAACATCGTTATAATTTTTCCTCAGATCGTTAAGTGCATCAACCAGGTAGCTGATGCCTTTGCGCCTGTCGAGTATGTTGGCGGCGCCAAACAGAATTATTTTTGATTGCGGGTTGAGGTTCCATTTTTGGCGACCAGCAATATTGTCTTTCGGCGAAAATATCTCCGTGTCTATCGGATTAGGGATGGTTTCGATGCGGAAATTTTTGAGCAGCGAGCTGGTTCGGGCAACATCGGCCAACCAATGGCTACAGGTTACAAAAACTATATTCTTTGCCGCACCTAACATTTCTGTTTTGCGCAGCCATCCATCAAAAGAAATATCCTTATCGTTAGGGTTTCGCAACATCCAGCAATTGCCACACTTGTTTTTAAAGTGATTGCATGTGCCGGCATAGTGGCAGCCACCGGTAAAGGACCACATATCGTGCAGGGTCCAAACTATTGGTTTGCCCGTTTGGATCAGTTGCTTTAAATTATTGATAGAAAGATATGCGCCGTTTGTCCAATGCAGGTGCAGGATATCTGCATTTAAAATTGCCGGTTCATTGGTAATATTGGTACCAATGTTTGCTGTTGAGAATGCAAAACGCAATGATTTATTCCTTGCCTTAAACCATATAAAGGGCATCCGCTCAAATAAAAAGTTAAAACGGATCATTAATTTGCTGAACAAACCTTTTTCAATAGTTTGTACGCGGGGCTCATCGGTTTTCTTTTCCTGAACCTGTAGCTGAGCATCAACCTGCTTTAATTCCAGCGCTTTTAATAAACGCATACAGGCCGCGGGCGCACCACCTCCGGCATCAGCTGTATTAATTAGTGTAACTTTCATTTTTGGCGGTGCTATTTATATTGGCAATTATAACAAATCTTAAATGAAAACTTTACTTTTGAAGCGGCTGTAATTATGCCATAAACAATAACAAGAAACGGGGTATTTAAAAGATGAACTTTTTTGCTTACTTATTTCAGGATTGGAGCGCCAATCGCCAGAATTTTAAAGCGCAACTGGTTTTGTTCTTATTCCGTTTAGTGCAGGCATTTAACCGCTATACCATCACCAAAATAATATTTTTCCCGTACTTTATGCTATACCGCTTTTTTGTGGAGTGGCATTTAGGAATTGAACTGCCGCGAAAGCTTACCATAGGCAAAGGTTTATCCCTTTACCACGGGCAGGCGCTGGTGGTTAATAAAGATGTTATTATTGGCGAAAACTGTGCGCTAAGAAACAGCACCACCATAGGGCATAAAAAATTAGCGGATGGTAGTTTTACCAAATGCCCACGTATTGGCAATAATGTAGATATAGGTGCCAACGTTTGTATTATTGGTGATGTTACCATTGGCGACAATGTAATCATCGGCGCGGGGAGTGTGGTGATTAAAGATATACCAGCTAATAGCGTGGCCGTGGGTAACCCGGCGAGGGTATTAGAGAATAAAAGTGAGGTGGATTAAAAACCACATGTCATTGCGAGGTACGAAGCAATCGCATACTTTACAGAGCCGCTATGCACAGTTCGCGATTGCCGCGCTCGTTCCTCGCTCGCAATGACATAGGGGTTGTAATGCGTGAGTAAAAAACTGATTTTAAAATTTACCGGTACGCCGGACTTAATATTAATGGAACAAAATTTAACCGACCGTGCATTCTGGAAATCTTTTTGGGAATCAAGAAAGAATTTGATCTTTTATATAAAGCCCAATTATGTTTTTGGCGATATACTGGCAAAAATAATTGCCGAAAAAAAGATAAAAACTGCAATTGAGCTGGGTGGCTTCCCGGGCTATTATGCTACCTATCTAAAAAAATACCAGCATCTGGATACCACGCTGTTTGATTATTTTATTCACGAAGACCTGATTAATCAGCTACTGGATAAAAACGGGTTAAAACCGGGCGATATTAATATTATTGAAGCCGACCTGTTTGAATACAAGCCCGAAAAGCTTTACGACCTTGTATTATCATTTGGGCTGATTGAACATTTTAATGATACCAAAGCTATTATTGAAACCCACCTGCAATTTTTAAAACCCGGTGGAACATTGTTTATCACCCTACCCAATTTTAAAGGTGTTAACGGCTGGGTTCAGCGTAAGTTTGACAGGAGCAATTACGACAAACATAACATCAATAGCATGAATACCGAGCTTCTGGCTGATTATTGCCGGGAACTGGGGTTAACGGAGGTTGAAAGTTATTACCATGGTAAGTTTACGGTATGGCTGGAAAATAAATCGGAACAAAGCGGACTGGTTAAAACGTTTGTTAAAGCTATATGGTGGGTTGTTAAACTGGCGAAGATTTTGTGCCCATTCCCTAATAAGTTATTGTCGCCGTATATTGTGGTGAAGGCTACGAAATAACTTAGACTCCATGTCATTGCGAGGTACGAAGCAATCGCATACTATACAGAGCCGTTCTGCAAAGTTCGCGATTGCCGCACTCGTTCCTCGCTCGCAATGACATGGAGGTTAGTTTTCTATTTTTTCACCAAATATTTCACCTGCAGTTGCTTCATAAAGCGTAACCCTCGCTGCAGTAAACTGCCTTTGCGGTTTTTAAGGAAGTGCTTGATGGCCTGATAGGCTTGGGGATCTTCTTTAATTTCGGTGGGGAATTGTTTTACGGCCTTTTTGGCTATTTGCACGTGGTACATATTCTCTTTATTTGAATGTACCCCACTCCCATCGTTACCGATGTTATGGATAAGCGATGTTGACGGATTTAAGGTTAAGCCCCCTTTTAAGAATATAGATGCATACCAACGGATGGCCCAAGAGTCGTTTTTACCGGCTTTAAAGCCTTCCAGTTGCTTCCAAAAATTCATGGTGCCTTCTATAGAAAACTGTTCGGTCTTCTTTTTGTCGAATTGATTTAGCAGTACATCAACATTTGGTTCAAACTCTTTCCAGGCGTGTGCCCAGGTTGCCCAACCCCAGCTTGTTGCCGCGCGGAAAAAGAAAGTTTGGCTTAGTTTTTTATCCGCAAGGTTATACATATAAGCACCAATGTGCATCACCTTATCCTCGTTAGCATAACGGGTTAATGCCTCGTTAAAATATTGAAGGGTGTAGACTGACGAGAGCAGGTCGTCCTCAAAAACAATTACTTTACCGTACTCATTAACCAGTTGGGTAACGCCACTAATAATGGAATTAGCCAAACCCAGGTTCTCATTACGTAATACCACCTTTACCGATTTAAAACCGGTAACTTCATGTATCAGTTGCCTTACTTCGTCAACCTTTGCTTTATCCTCTTCTGTTTTTGCAGCATCCGAAAAAACAAACAGGCGCGACTCATCGGCCAATAAATTTTTTTGTAAATAGCTGATGGTACGCCGGGTATGCTCGGGGCGGTTATAAACAAATAAGGCAATGGGTGCAAGGTTCTGCATAGATATTAGCGCCAGGAATCAGGATAAAAGAAACAATTATTAATTTCAGAATATTTCGAGATGCTTGTCGGCCTTTTTACAAAGCACCGTATATGCGTTTGCCAAAGTCTCGTTTAACTTTTTACCAAAAATTTTGCCAATACTGCTTTTCACTGCATATTCTGCTGAGATTTTTATGTCTGTTATTAAACTTTTAGGCTTTTGCTGATTGATATAGGTATTGAATTTAGTTACCTCAGGTTCAATCATCGAAGTGAGGTCATTTTCAACCTCAAAACCTTCGGTACTTAGTAAATAACGGAGCGAGGTTGGTGTGTAAACATTGATGTGCCCATAAGCCAGGAAGTGTTTTATACGAATATCTACGCCTGCTTTATAATCGCGCGGCACTTCAATAACGCAGTGATGTGCAACGCGTTTAAGTTCGCGCAGCAATATACGTTCGTGCTCCACGTGCTCTAAAACGTGCGACAGGATGATGAGATCAAAGCTATTATCGGCAAAAGGCAATTTATAGCCATCAAACAGCTGAACAGATTTAAGATCTTTAATATCGCGCGATTGGATGTGCGCCACGCCGCTTTCGGAAATTTCAACCGCATGATATTCGGGGGCGAAGTTTTGATCGGCCAGCAGTTTTAAGATACTGCCATCGCCTGCGCCTACTTCCAATACCTTTTTAAAAATACGGCCCTGGCAAACATCAATAATATGCTGTGCCTTATACTTGGCGCCCAGCATGCGCCAGGCTTCATCGTGCTTTTCGTAAAATTCGTCGTATGCGGTTTTAACGTTGCCGGTGATGGTTGTTTGATGCATGTGCGAAGATAAAATTATAGCGCCAAATTAAAGAGGTTTTAATGAAATCCATAATAAAAACGCATTGCCTCATCGGCCACAAGCCCATTACAAAATCATCCGGCTAAAACATAGGCACCGTACTGGCCGAGCTGCTGGATTTTTTTCCAAACACGTAATTTAACGAAAGCTCAAATCCCCCCTGACCGCTTGTAGCGGTATTGAGCGCAGATGTGGTAAAATCATAACTTATGCCGACAACCATATTGTTAAGATGATAGCCTATATCAGCAACTGCAGCATCGTTAATACGGTACATGGCGCCCAATATTAACCCGCTATCATCCTGCAGTTTAAATTCAGAATAGGCGCCGGCAGCCTTGATCTGATTTTGTTGCTGCCTTATATAAATTAAGTTAGGCGTAACATCAATATTATCAGTGGCCGCAATTTTAACGCCACCATGAATAGTGAAACGCATCGGAAGCTTGGTTTGCAAACCATCGGCAGCAAAGGGGTCCTTCTCATCGGTAAGGTGGGCCACGCTTATGCCACCAAATATTTTTGCCTTACTTGTAGGGTCGGCGTCATAATAAAAAACACCCACACTGGAGTCAAACGATACTGCATTGCTTGCAGAGAAGGTTTCAAAACTTGGCATATTAGGGTCAAATCCTACACCGGGGTTGTATTGGTCGTCCAACTGTAATTTACTGGGGTCAAAGCTGCGGTTAATCAATCCGGCTTCCACGCCAAAATGGAGTTTTTTTAATCCGCCATCTGCAACCGCTATATTATAGCTGAATGATATACCGGCGGTAAAGTAATTATATCCGGCGGTACCGGCAGCCTGGTTTAAAATATTTAAGCCTATGCCAACCTTTTGAGTAGGACGAAAATCCATCGTTAGTCCACCCGTTTTATATCCGTCAGACAAACCGGTCCATTGATCTCTAAAATTGGATGACAGTCTTATATCGCCATCAAAAGCGCCGGTTAAAGCCGGATTTAGCCACAAGGGATCAGCATAATATTGTGAAAAATGCGGATCAACCTGGGCATTTCCCCTCATCGCTGTTCCGGCTAAAAGCAATACTGTTATAATTAATGTTAATTTCTTCACCGTAATAATGTAATCGTTCCTTTTTTACGTACTTGTTCTCCATCCAGCATAACAGCTTCCAGGTAATAAACATATACCCCTACCGGCTCTCTTGTGCCTTTGTACGAGCCATCCCATCCATTTTGCTGGCTGGTTGAGGTATAAAGCAATTCGCCCCATTGATCATAAATATAAAATTTAAGGCTTTTTATATTTTCGCTGTGCACGTATACGATGTCGTTATTTCCATCACCGTTTGGAGTAAATGCATTAGGAACATAAATAAGTGTTGATTTTGGGTCAATAGCTACACCTGTTACAGGTGCCGAAAAAGCACTTAGCTGGCATACTGTTGCTCCGTTGGCGATAACAACTATTGTAACACTTTGGGCTGCCTGAACGCCTGAAACAGTGTGGGTTAAGCCATCAACTCCCGAACTCGGCGCTGTAAATATTTGTCCGTTATCTGTGCTAACCTCATAACTGGTAGCTCCGTCAACAGCATTCCATTGAAAAGTTATGCTTGACAGGGTTGTTTCACCAACCGTTACAACCGGAGCCGTTAGTGGCTGCAGCATTTGAACTGTTGCCGATGCCCGCGCCGCAGAAACACAACCCGTTGTATTATCAACGGCTTCGGCATAGTAACTTGTTTGTATACTTAAGGCCGGGGTTGTAAAAGTACTGCCTGTAAATATCACATCACCTCCGGTGGCAATGGAATACCAGTTTATAGTAGCATTTTGATCGGTTGTTGTTGCTGTTAACGTTGCAGTACTGCCCGGGCAAATAGCCATATCGGCGGTAGCCACTGTAGGCAGGGGGTTATCAATTACGTTAACAGAAACCCTATCTATCGAAACGCAGCCTGTGGCGTTAGCAGCCTCAGCGTAATAGGTAATATTTGCGGTAATAGCCGGAGGAACAAAATCGGCACCTGTAAATAAAGGGGCACCACCTGCATTTGTTGCATACCAGTTATAGCTATAGCCTGGTTGCGGATTTGCGATACTCAATGTTATTACCGATCCATCGCATGCCTGAACAGGGTTTTGTGCTATTTGCGGATCTGTGGGCGGGCTAACAGCAACTACCTGCGCAATAGCTAAGGCCGTGCCGAAACAACCTCCATTTGAAGCCTCAACATAATACGTTTGCGACGCCGTTAAAACGCCTGTTACATAAGTTTGGCCTGTAAATAAATGATTGGTTTTTGAAGCCGAATCGTACCAATCATAAATTACTCCCGCCTGCGGCGAAGTAATGGAAAGTGATGCCGTGTTGCCGCCACAAATATTAACTAATGGTATTACCGGCACCTGCGGAGGTGTAGTTACCGTTATAGCTACTACATTGCTTATTACCGGAACATTACATACGCCGGAAGTTACTGTGCGCTGGTAATAGGTTGTTGTACTTGCAAACGGCGGATTATAGCTGGCTAAAACAGCCCCTGTTATATTAGTAAAGGTTATATTATCTGTTGATGCTTGCCATTGATAGCTATAAACACCATTACCACCCGAAGGTGCAGAGCCGTTGATGATCGCGGCATCGCCGCCGGTGCAAAAGGCGGTTATAGCCGGTGCTGTTATCGCATTGTTGGTAATAGCCGGTATTACTGTTATGGCAACTACATTGCTTAAAACAGGTACCACACAGGTACCTGAGGTTACTTTGCGGCGGTAATACGATGTAATAGTTAATGTACCGGGCGTAAAATTAATTAGGTTAGCGGTTGGTATGTCTGTGAAAGTGATATCGTCTGTTGAAGATTGCCATTGATAAATATAAGTGCCGTTACCGCCTGTTGGGGTACTGCCGGTAATCACTCCTGGCGTACCATTAGCACAAAAAGCTGTAATAGCAGGAGGCGTTGCTGTATTATTTGCTATCGCGATTATCGGTTGGACGGTAAGGTCATAGTACGAATCATAACTTATAACTCCTGATGTGGAGATCTGACGCCTTAAGCTATATGTAATATTGGCATTTGTACTATTGGTTATTGCCGAGGTTTGATAATCTTTATTATTAATTACGCCGGGAGCGTTAACCCAGGTTCCACCTTGCTGTACCTGCCAGATATAAGCGGTGGGAAGTGGATTTTCTGTGTCGCCAGTTAGGGTATTGGTAGCGCCGGAACAGGTTGTAACTGATTTTGCTCCTAAAGTAACCGTTACTGTATAAGCCGTTGCCGGACAGTTTGAGGTAACATTATAAACTACCGGCGACGTGAAATTTTGACTCAGGCCAGATACAGGTGATACTGTTCCGCTGTTGCTCACTGTAATTGTTGGAGCTAATGCACTAAGACTTGTACCCCCTGCAACGGTAATTGCTATGGTATGTTTGGTTTGATCAATTACCGCAGGTGCTGTTTGTTGTGGAAGGGTAAAGGCGGTTATTTGATCAGCAGCCGGATTTTGTATTGCAAAATCGGCCAAAAAACTATCAGAAGTGCTGTTAATGGCGGTGATGTTATCGGTTTGGCAACTGCCGGTATTAAAGTTAGCTGTTTGGCAAAAGGAACCCGCAACATACACATTGCCGTTAGCTGCTGCAGCTTCGTAGCCGATATTTGATGTGCAATTACTACTAATTGCACCCGCTGCAATTGCTTTGCCTGCAGGCGTAAAACCGGCAATTAAAACAGACCGTCCTCCTGGCGCAGCTGTAAGTGTGCCGTTGCTTAGTGTTGGATCAATAACTACCGAACCCGAAAAATACCCGGTAATATAAATATTGTTGTTTGCATCCAAACAAACATATCTTGATGATGCATCGCTGGTGGCACTTCCATAATTTTGTGCCCAGTTTAAAGCACCGGTTGGCTGATAGCTGGCCACCAGTACATCGGCAGCGCCCTTTGAAGTAAGCGCGGTACCAGCGGGTCCGTTGGCAAAAAATTGGCCGCCAAAATTGCCTGTTATAATAATATTTGACTGCGCATCTATTTTTAGTGATGACATGATCCCTGTGCCAGAGCCAGGTAAATATTTCACCCATTTATAGGCACCATCGTTTGTATAACGTGCTACAAAATTAGCTATAGCCGAATTAGAAAATGACGCGCCTGATTGTCCACTGTAACTAAAATCAACAGTACCCGAGAAATCACCTGTGATCACTATATCATTGGTTGTTTTATCAATTGCAACAGCTGTTAAGTTCGACTGGCTTACCGTACCTAAGGGATGCGCCCAAACAAATTTACCGTTAGCATCATATTTGGCAAAAAAACAGGCTAAAGAACCCTGATCGGGTAAATTATGTACAGCACTTGAAGGATCAACATCAACCACACCGGTGTAACTTGCCGTAAGAAATACGTTATTCTGACTGTCTGTTGCGATATAATGCCCGCGATCGATATCGCCGCCGCCCATACTTATGGCCCAAACAAAATTACCATCAGATGTGTATTTTGCCACAAAAATATCATCGGCACCGTTGGGTGTAAGCTGGAAATTTCCTTTGGGGTTAAAATTAGCGGTAGCTGTATATTGCCCGGTTATCAACACATTGCCCTGGCTGTCCACCGTCATACTGTTTGACTGATCGGTGCCTGCTCCGCCAAAACTTATGGCCCATATATAACTGCCGCTTGCAATATTATATTTGGCGATGTAAACGTCGGCATCGCCGTTAGATGTAAGCGTTTTGGTGCCCCCTTCTCTTAAGTTAAATGTTACTGCTCCCCTTATGTATCCGCTTACATAAATATCGCCTGCATTATCAACCGCAATGTTTGAAGCTTTTGAGTCACCGGTGCCGCCTATGTCATTTACCCATACCGGCTTAAAATACTGGGCATTTGCATACACACACATTAACATAAAAAATACAATCAATGTTAATTGCTGTACACTCTTTTTTAATAGCATAAAATATACCCTTGTTTTATTTAATTGAGTAAGTGCTAAGGTTTAGCAAACAAGGCGGTCTAAGATAATTGAATTGGAGAATATTTTAATATTTATTATAATATATTATCGGAGATATCTTTTCAGTGCTTCTATATATTATATAGAAAGACAGTTATCAGCTTTATAAAAAACGGAAGTTGATTTCCGGTAAAATAGTCCGGGGGATATACCACTAAATGAAAGATGTTTAAAACCACTTTTAAGTAAAAAGTCAACGCCCAGCCTGTAGATTTCTCTTTCGGAGTCATCCAAAACAATTACACCCTTGTCTGACAGTGCTTCAACTGCTTGTTTGCAGCAATTCACCCTGTCGCGGCCATCAACAATAATAATATCAAATTTCTCTTCGAGCTTTAAGGGCACACGGCAATAATCGCCATCATAAACCAATTCGCAATAAACCAGTTCGGCATTTTCGGGTTTTTTGCTGATGATTTTATCATACCACGCTTTATCGTGCTCAACCGAAACTACCAGCCCTGCATATTTAGCATAGAAAAAAGTAGAATTGCCCGATCCGAATTCAAAAACAGAATGCTGCTTTTTTAATCTCTCCTTAATAAAATCAATAAAAGAATAAGTTACCCAGGGTATCGGGTTTCCGGCACCGTCAACAGGCGATTTACTGTCGAAACTCTTAAACCATCCTACATCAGCCAGATACCCTTTTTGATTAAATGATAATAGCGCCTTTAGTCGACTCGGACTGGATAATACCTGTAGCAGGGATGAAAATTTGTTCATCTTTTAATGATTTTTTGAGCCAGCGAAATTAGGAATAATGATTTTAACATCATCACTCCCTGATCACTAACTTTTGGTATAAATATGATAAAGAATGTAGCGCTTGCATAGGCAACCAGGGTGGCAATAGCTGCCCCCATCATACCCATGTGCGGTATTAACACCATGTTTAATGCAATGTTTACTATAGCCCCAAAACCGGTGCGGATAAAGGTAAGCTTATTAAAGTTTTCGGCAATTAAATACTGACTGCTGGCAGCGCCCAAAAACACAAATACGCCCGACCATATATGCACCGACAACGTAGGCGCTGCATAAGCATACTCGGGCTTGTATAATTTATAAATTAACGGAGCCGCAAAAGTAATAACAATAGCCACCGGCACACTTAAATAAACCATCAGATCATACAAATGCTGGATGCGTTTTTTATAACGGGCTATATCATCGCGCCGGGCGTTTAAAATTGCCGGGAAAAGTGAGGTTACAATTACGGCCGGGATAAAATTCCAGGCTTCGCTCAATTGAGCAACAGTGGCATACGCACCGGCTTCTTTTACGCTGTACATGTTTTGCAGCATAATCTGGTCTATCTTCATATACAAAGCCACCATTATGCCTGATAGCATTAACGGCCACGAATATTTGAGCAGCTTTTTTGAAAGCGTAAAATCGAATGTCCAGTTAAAGATGCTTCGCTGCTTGCGCTGGTAGGTAAAAAAGTATCCGACAGATAATACCAGAAAATCAAACGTATAAGCGTAAACAAAATACAGCAGCGGCATTTTTAGGTAGATAAACATCAGCTTAACAATAGCCGATATAATATTACCGGCTATTTGCACCTGCATAATATATTTTGACTGTACCTGCGATTGAAAGTATGCATCAATTACCGTAAACGCTTGTATAACCCCGATAAACGAAAATATGAACACGTAACTATAAGGTGTTTGCCTGGCGGGATAGATAATAAAAGCGAAATAAATTAAGGGAATACAGCAGAAGCCTGCAAATACTTTCATCCAAAAGGATGTGCCGAGGATTTGATCACGGTTAGTAGGAAACTCGTGAAGTTCTTTAACAATAAACTGATCGAGCCCCAGGGTGGCAATTGCCGAGAAGAAGTAGATATAAACGGTGCCGCCATTTAAAATACCGTTGCTTAGCCTGCCTAAATAATTAGCTACGCTAATGCTGACAATCATTTTTATCAGCAGGCTGCCCACGCGGCCAACAAATAACATTCCTGTATTTTTAAAATACTTTTCAAATGCCTGTTGATCAAAACCTGGGATACTGGGAAAACGCATATTTGCACAAATGTATTATTTTTGGTTGATTTAGTTGGTTGGGTTGATTTAGTTGACTGGGTTTTTTTAGTGGGTAGTTAAAAAGTATAACGCTTTTTTTATATAACGAAGCAAGCCCAAATTGTACAAGACATAATCTTCAAATCCTGTACTTTAGCTAAAGAATCACACTGAGTTGCATACCTAGGGCATGCTAACAACGTTGTAATTGTTTTTCTACCGAGCTTTAGCACCTACGGCGCTTCTTAAATGGTTATAATTCAGTCTGTATCAAGTCAAACATCCATATAAAAACAAAAAGCATCCCGTTTTGGCAGGATGCTCTTGTTTTATAATTTATAAGCTAATTTAAGTGATTTTTTGAAACTTAGTCAACCACTCACTCAATCAACCTAATCAACTCAAATTATTGATTTACAAACTTCTTAGCGTTAATTCTTCTTTCGTTTTCGTTAAGGAAGATTTTACGCATGCGGATACTTTGTGGGGTTACCTCAATGTATTCGTCGGCTTGTATGTATTCCATTGATTCTTCTAATGAGAATTTGATGGCCGGCGAAATACGCACGTTGGTATCGCTACCTGATGCACGCATGTTGGTTAACTGTTTGCCTTTGGTAAGGTTAATAACCAAATCGTTATCGCGGATGTGTTCGCCTAAAACCTGTCCTTCGTAAACATCAACTCCCGGATCGATGTGGAAACGACCACGATCCTGTAGTTTATCAATAGCAAACGCAGTAGTTTTACCTGTATCCATTGATACCAATACACCATTTGAACGGCCAGGAATATTACCTTTCCAGGGTTCGTAAGATTTAAAACGGTGTGCCATAATAGCCTCGCCGCCTGTAGCAGTTAATACGTTGTTACGTAAGCCGATGATACCACGTGCAGGAATTTCAAACTCAAGGTGTTGTAAGTCGCCTTTTGGCTCCATTATTAACAAATCACCTTTACGTTGTGTTACCAGCTCAATTACTTTACCGGCAACTTCTCCGGGTACATCAACAATAAGAGTTTCAACCGGCTCGCATTTAACACCGTCAATTTCTTTAACGATAACCTGCGGCTGACCTACCTGTAATTCATAACCTTCGCGACGCATAGTTTCAATCAATACTGATAAGTGAAGGATACCACGGCCATATACTAAATAAGAATCGGGCGAATCGGTTTCAACAACCTTAAGTGCCAGGTTCTTTTCCATTTCTTTATACAAACGATCGCGCAGGTGGCGTGATGTAACAAACTTGCCTTCTTTACCAAAAAACGGTGAAGTATTAATGGTGAACAGCATGTTCATGGTAGGCTCGTCAATATGGATAACTTCCAGTTGTTCCGGTTTGTCAAAATCGGCAATGGTATCGCCAATGTCAAAACCTTCAATACCAACAACAGCACAAATATCGCCAGAGCTTACTGATGTAGCTTTTACTTTACCCAAACCTTCAAAAGTGTATAATTCTTTTATTCTTGATTTTTGGATAGTTCCATCGCGTTTTACCAATGATACCGGCATGTTTTCTTTAATGGTACCACGTGCAATACGGCCAATAGCAATACGACCCACAAATGAAGAGTAATCAAGTGAAGTAATCTGCATTTGTAAAGTACCTTCGCTAATAGGCGCAGGAGGAATATTTGCAAGGATAGCATCCATTAACGGGAAAATATCTTCTGTAGGTTTTTTCCAGTCGGTGCTCATCCAGCCTTGTTTTGATGAACCGTAGATTACCGGGAAATCCAGTTGATCTTCAGTAGCTTCAAGGTTAAAGAAAAGTTCAAAAATTTGTTCGTAAACTTCTTCGGGGCGGCAGTTTTCTTTATCCACCTTGTTTACCACAACAATAGGTTTTAAGCCTAATGCCAAAGCTTTTTGCGTTACGAAACGTGTTTGAGGCATAGCGCCTTCAAAAGCATCGCATAATAATAAAACGCCATCAGCCATTTTCAATACACGCTCAACCTCACCGCCAAAGTCGGCGTGACCAGGAGTATCAATAATGTTGATTTTAACATCTTTATACATTACCGAAACGTTTTTTGAAACGATGGTAATACCACGCTCGCGTTCCAGGTCGTTATTATCCAGTATTAATTCACCGGTTTGTTCGTTATCTCTGAAGATAGAACAACTGTGTAATATCTTATCAACCAATGTGGTCTTACCGTGGTCAACGTGAGCGATGATCGCTATGTTTCTAATTTTTTGCATGAAAATGCGCCTCTTAATTTTTGCGCAAAGGTATGGTTATTTAGTTAATTTTTAAAGTGTTTGCAAGTAATTAAGGAAATAATGATGTTGAGGTAACAAAAGTGAGGGTGTGTTTGAATTATGATTGGCTAAATATATTAGTATATATTCCGTATATTTGCTATCATAGATATTCATTACCGGTGGCCTTTTTCATCGTATTTCCTATACGGCGGGTTGCATACCTACGGCATGCAATTTATTTAACATATTTTATTTCTACTATCAATATTTTGCTCCGATGGAGCAGGTAGAGACGCGATGCATCGTGTCTTTGCGGATTTTCAAATTATATTTTGTGTCGATCATTTGCCTGCGGGAGACGCGATGCATCGCGTCTCTACCCTATTTGTTCTTAAAATCATCGTTTCCAGCTCATCAATGAGGTTTTGGTTGCTTCCACGCCCTAAAATCATTCAATTTTTATCACGCTCTAAATCCATTTAGGGCGTTAATAGCCCTTTTTTATCACGCTCTAAATGCGTTTAGGGCGTTAAACCGCATTTTTTTATCACGCTCTAAATCCATTTAGGGCGTTAATTGATCCTTTTTTATCACGCTCTAAACGCGTTTAGGGCGTTAAACCGCGTTTTTTCATCAGGCCCTAAATCCATTTTGCACATATAAAAACCTAAAAACATGAATAAAATTAACCTAATCCGTTACCGTCCACAGCGAATTCAGTACGCTGGAACGGTGGATTTATGCCCGCTTGATGGCAATATCCCTGTACTTCAGTTTATAAATACAATGCGAAATCGCGGAGGTAAACAAACAAAAGAATACCTGAACAGCTATAATGACTTTTTAACATGGTGTTACGAAATAAAAATTATTGATCAAGATGAGTATAATATTCTCGACCTGGAGCAGTATTGCTACCATCACGAGGCGACAAGTATTTTAAATCGTGTGATTATGGCGCGCGAAATGCTGAATGAATTAATCCATTGCTTAATTACAGATTTGCCCGTGCATGAGCAGGTAATTGAACACTTTAACCTGATAACTAATGAAGCCAATAGCCATTTAAGGTTTGAGATTACACCTTATGGTTTACAGGAAGTGTGGTTTAAAACAAATGAGGAAATGGCAGCACCGCTATGGGTGATTATTAAACAGGCGGGGGATCTACTACAATCTGCAGATAGGCAGTGTATAAAGAAATGCCAGTGCGGGAGTTTGTTTCTGGATAAAACAAAGAATAATAAAAGGCGTTGGTGCAATCCTTTAACTTGTGCAGCTACTAATAGAGCCCGGAAGTATTATTCCACTAAAAAGACGTTGAGTTGTTGATTGAGTGAGAAGTTAAATAATCAACCACTCACCCAATCAACTCATTCAACTATAAGCTGAAGGCTTGTTTAACTTTATCTACGTAGTCGAGTTTTTCCCAGGTAAATAGCTCTACTTCGCGTTTTAGTATGCTGCCGTCATGCGCAATAAATGATTTTGTAACCACTTCGCTTGGGCGGCCAAAGTGACCGTAAGCAGCAGTTTCGCTATAAATAGGGTTACGCAATTTAAAACGGGTTTCAATAGCATAAGGGGTCATATTAAATATTGCCTCCACTTTTTTAGCTATCTCGCCATCGGTTAACTTAACTTTAGCAGTGCCGTAAGTATTTACATAAATACCCATTGGCTGTGCAACGCCAATAGCGTAAGATACCTGTACCAATACTTCACTTGCAATACCGGCAGCAACCAGGTTTTTAGCAATGTGACGTGTAGCGTAAGCAGCAGAGCGGTCTACCTTTGAAGGATCTTTGCCCGAAAATGCTCCACCACCATGTGCGCCTTTACCACCGTAAGTATCAACAATAATTTTACGGCCTGTTAAACCGGTATCACCATGCGGGCCACCGATTACAAATTTGCCGGTAGGGTTAATATGGTATTTAATAGCATCGTTAAAGAAATGCGCATACTTAGGATATTTAGCTTTTACACGTGGAATAAGAATGCTGATAATATCCTTGCTGATTTTTGCAAGCATTGCTTTTTCCTCGTCAAAGTCATCGTGCTGGGTTGATATTACAATAGCGTCGATACGAACCGGCTTGTTATTATCATCATACTCCAGTGTTACCTGTGATTTTGCATCAGGGCGCAGGTATTTAATATCGGTACTCTCGCGGCGGATAGCTGCTAATTCAAGTAATAGGGCATGTGCAATATCCAAAGCCAAAGGCATATAGTTATCAGTCTCGATGGTGGCGTAGCCAAACATCATTCCCTGGTCACCAGCACCTTGTTCTTCTTTTGCCTGGCGATCAACGCCCTGATTAATATCAGGTGATTGTTCGTGAATAGCAGATAATACACTGCATGAGCTTCCATCAAACATATACTCGCCTTTGGTATAACCAATTTTATTGATCACCTCACGGGCAATTTTTTGAACATCAAGATAAGCTTTTGACTTTACTTCACCTGCTAAAAATACTTGCCCGGTTGTAACCAATGTTTCGCATGCTACTTTTGATTCAGGATCAAAAGCTAAAAAATGATCGATCAATGCATCCGATATCTGGTCGGCTACTTTATCCGGATGTCCTTCTGATACGGATTCTGAGGTAAATAAGTATGACATAAATTTTTTAAATAGATAAACAAAGCGGTTATAAAACGCTAAAGTGCTTTAAATTAAACTCAAAAAGAAAGAAAAAAGATTTAAAGAGGATTGAGGTAAAAAGAAGCAGGGTTTTAGCACTTTTTTACGTGGTTGCAATCCGGTCGCATCGTAATAACCATTACGAGTAAACAATTAAATCAGTCCACATTCAAGCGCCAAAAATAAAACAATTTTTACAAAGCCGAAAATACATTTACTTTTGGCGGCAGAAATTATATTTAGTTGGAACGGAAAGCGTTATTTATAATAAACCCGATATCAGGAGGCAAGAAAAAGGATGGTGTTCCGGAGTTGATCGAAAAGAATCTGGACCCCGCTGCTTATAAGCCGGTGATTGTTTTTAGCGATGGCGTGTCACATGCCCGCCAGATAGCAAAAGAAGCGGTAAATAAATTCGACCTGATTGTGGCCGTTGGTGGCGATGGTACTATTAATGAAGTAGCCTCGGCTATTGCAGGCTCTAATACCCCGCTTGGCATTATACCATTTGGCTCGGGCAATGGCTTGTCGCGTTTTCTGAGCATCCCTATGAATACCGAACAGGCAATTAAAACATTGAGTACAGGGCATATCGAGGCTATTGATTCGGGCAAGCTTAACGGCAAATACTTTTTTAATATGGCAGGTATGGGTTTTGATGCCCATATCAGCGAAGTATTTTCGCACACCAAAAAAAGAGGCTTTATTAGTTATATCAAATCATCCATACAGGAAATAGCAAAATATAAACCACAACTATACATTATTAATATAGATGGTAAAATTTACGAGCGCGAAGCTTTTATGCTAAGCTTTGCAAATTCATCTCAATACGGCAATAATGCGCATATTTCGCCGCACGCCTCTGTTCAGGACGGATTGCTTGATGTTTGTGTGATAAAAATGTTCCCGGTATGGCGGCTGATAGAAATGGGCATCCGCATGCTCAACAAAACGAGTGATAAAACCAAATATGTGGAGATCATCCGCGGCAAGCATATTAATATTAAGCGTACCGCACCGGGCCCCGTTCATTTAGATGGCGAACCTAAAATAGCAGATGCTGATGTTGACATTGAGGTGGTACCCGCTTCGTTGAAAGTTATCGTTGGCAGTTCTTATCAAAAAAACCGGTAGAGACGCAATATTTTGCGTCTGCTGGTATATAGGATAATAAAGATAGTTAACAGTTTATTTGCATAACGAGAGACGCAAAATAAAGACGCAAAATATTGCGTCTCTACAAACAAAAAAACATGTCGAAAAAGAATTTCACAGGTGTAGTTTATTCCACCGACCCTGATTTTCAATACCAGGAAAACAGCGGTGCATCGTCACAAACACTGCCCCCACAACAGCAAAACTTAAAAATATACCTCGATCGCAAAGGCGGCAGTAAATTAGTAAGCCGCATAACCGGGTTTATAGGCACTGATGCTGATCTTGAACAAATCGGCAAAAAACTAAAATCAAAATGCGGCGTTGGCGGTTCGGTGAAAGACGGAGAAATATTGATACAGGGTGATTTCAGGGATAAAATATTAGTGTTATTGCAAACCGACGGGTATAAAGCTAAAAAAGCAGGCGGGTAAATTACTTGGCAGCTTTAAGTTGGCAGTGTGTAGCGCATTAAAAAACGTTAGGTTTAACTATTATTTTAGGTAATTAATTTGTTACAGCCTGCTTTGTGGTCATTAATTAAGGCTCTGGGTGGTTAAGTGCGATTTGGTCGCAATAAAAAATGCATTTTGCGCCAACAAACGCACATAATAGTTGCAATGGCAAAAAAACACGGGAGCAAATACCTCTAATTGCAACCCAAAATGAAGAATTTAATACTATCCTTTATTAAAAATTTTGAAAACTATCCCAAGTTTTGCAATTATTACATTAACAATAAGGGATTTATTGCAAATATGTTAAGTTAGTAACATTATTTTTATAAATTATTGTTTGCTATTATTAAAAAAATTAGGTTTTATTGTAAAAAATTGTCTGTACAAAAGACAATTTTTAATTTTAATAGCGTTAATCAATCACCGATTAATAATAACCGGAGTGAAATTGCTATTAAAAAATTATAAAGAATAGTATAATTAGTTTTTTTAATTCATTAAAATTCTAAATTTGTTATTCGCTTGATAAATTGCATTTTAAATAACTTATATTTTATAACTACAAACTAAAAACTAAAAACTAAAAGTAATGGCAAACGCACCAACAAAACCAACCAGCCCTGTTAAAACCGAAAAAGCAAGTTCATCAGGCATGTTTGCAACGTTAACTATTCCAATCTGTATCGTTGTTGCAATCTTAATATACATTTTTATATTAGGAGACAGCAGTCACTTCGCCGATGGAGATGTGGAACACGGTACTCCTGTAGGGTTTTTCGGAACAATGTACAGAGGCGGTCACCTTGTACCACTTATCATGTCGTACCTTTTAATTGTACTTGTATTCTCTATTGAGCGTTTTGTTGTTATCGGCAAAGCTTCAGGCACAAGCAATGTTGACGTATTTGTAAGAAAAATACAAAGCTTCCTTAACGCAGGAAACATTGATGCTGCAACAGCTGAGTGCGACAAACAAAAAGGATCAGTTGCTAACGTAATCAAATCAGGGTTAAAAAAATACCGTGAAATGGAAGGCGAAGTAACGCTTGATGTTGATCAAAAAACATTAGCTATCCAAAAAGACATTGAAGAAGCAACATCTTTAGAAATGCCTATGCTTGAGCAAAACTTAACCATTATTGCTACATTGGTATCTATCGGTACATTAACAGGTTTGTTAGGTACAGTATTTGGTATGATCAACGCATTCGCGGCTCTGGCAGCTTCTGGCGCAGCAAGTCAAACAGCACTATCTGCATCTATTTCTGAAGCACTTGTTAACACAGCTTTAGGTATCAGTACTTCAGCTATCTCAATTGTAATGTATAACGTATTTACATCAAAAATTGATAAACTGACTTACGCAATTGATGAAACTGGATTCAGCATTGTACAAACATTTGCTGCATCACACAAAAACAAATAAAAAACTCGCTATTGCTTAGTTTTTACCATCCGTTAGCCACAGGTTAACGGATGGTTAGTATAATCAATTATACACGATATTAAAAAATTAACAAATTATGCCCAGAGTAAAAGTTGCCAGGAAAAGCACAGCAATTGACATGACCGCCATGTGCGATGTGGCCTTCCTGTTGCTTACCTTTTTCATATTAACAGCAAAGCCAAAGGTTGAAGACCCAACCAAGGCTGAGGTACCCTCTTCAACAAAAGAGAAATTGGTACCCGAAGACAACCTGGCTACGATAACCGTTGGCCAGTCGAACAAAGTTTTTTATTCGGTTACCGGCAACGATATCCGTATAGAAACATTAAAGGCAATGGGTGAAAAATATCACGTAACATTTACACCCGAAGAACAAACAAGATTTGCAGTAACCGAAGTTTTCGGTGTACCAATGGCGCAGATGAAAGCATTTCTGAACATGAACGGTGCTGATATAAAAGCATATCAGCAGCCAGGTATACCTGTGGATACTACCGGTAATAACGAGCTTTCGAACTGGATATTAACCTCACGTCAGGCCGACAGAGGTTTACACGGCAAAGCCCTTGATATTGCTATTAAGGCCGATAAAAGAGACCAATACCCAGTTATAAATACTATAATTGATGTATTAGGAAAGCAAAAAATGTTCAAGTTTAGTTTAATTACCGATCTGAAAACGGTAGCAAAAAAATAAAAGACCATGGCAGAATTAGATACCTCCGGCGGGGGTAAACATAAAGGCGGGAAGGTTAGAAGCAAAAAAGCCTCAACACGTGTCGATTTAACGGCGATGGTTGATTTGGCTTTCTTATTAATCACTTTCTTTATGCTTACCACTACACTTGCCAAAAAGAAAGAAATGGACCTGGCTATGCCAGATAACTCCATAAAAACAACTCAATTGCCAGTTGCCGCTACCCGTTCAATGACTATCCTTTTAGGTAGCCATAACAAAATAGAATGGTATATGGGCGAAGCTGGAAAATCGGCTCCAACAGTTGATAATTATGGAAAAGATGGTTTACGTAAAGCATTAATTGAAAATGGAAAAAATGTTGCGGCAACACATGCTGCTCCGGATAATTTCATGATCGTATTAATTAAGCCAAGTGATAAATCAACCTACGAAAACCTGGTTACAACGCTTGATGAAATGAGCATTACCGGCGTTCAATCGTATGCTATTGTAAAAATACTACCAATTGAAATTGGTGATTTGCAAAAGAATAATATATACTAAAATTTAGTATAAACGTTAATTAATATTAAAGCCAAAAAAATGTTTGGATCAAAATTAGACATATTAGATCAGAAATGGATTGATGTCGTATTTAACAATCGCAACAAGGCTTATGGTGCTTATGAATTAAGAAAAGACAACGGTAGAAATACCAGCAAAGCTCTTGTAATAGGCATCATAGTGTTTGTTTGTGCGATTTCAGCAAATACGGTTATCAATATGATCTCTGGATTTATCCCGAAGAGTAAGGAAAAAGTGAAGATCACCAACGTGGTACTTTCACCGCCCCCTGCAGATTTAAAGAAACCACCTCCGCCCCCCCCACCTGAACCGCCTAAACCAAAGGTTGACCAGGTGAAATTCCCACCTCCGGTGGTGAAGCCCGACGTTGAGGTAAAAGAAAAACCACCAACCGTTAAGGAATTGGAAGTTGCCGATCCGGGACAAAAGAACCTGAAAGGCGATAAAAATGCCGACGTAACTATTGATGAACCCGTTGGAACATCAGATACAAAAGTTACAGAGGAAGACCCTAATAAGATCTTTACCTCGGTTGAGCAGGTTCCTGAATTCCCGGGAGGTTTAGAAGCATTTGGCAAATACTTAAGCAGAAACATAAGATATCCTGCTGTTGCAAGAGAAAACAACACACAAGGAAGAGTTATTGTGAGCTTTGTTTGCGAAAGAGATGGTTCATTAACCGATGTTAAAGTTGCCCGCGGTATTGGAGATGGTTGCGATGAGGAAGCTGTACGCGTAATCAAAGCATCACCACACTGGAAACCAGGTATACAAAACGGACGCCCGGTACGTGTTGCCTACAGTGTTCCGATTTCGTTTACACTATCAGAATAACACAAAATCAATGTTATCAAATAATAACAAGCAAAAATCGCTCAAAAGGCGGTTTTTGCTTATTTTAGGAGTTGCAGCATTTGTAAGTTTTTGCTGCTTAGGATTAATGATCATCTTTTGGAATGCTATGTTGCCCAACATTGCAAAAATGCAGAAGATATTGATCGGTGTGGTAATAATTATTTATGCTGTTGTACGTTTTTCACGCCTTTTAAAAAGAGACCCCGATGAAGTATAACATAAAGTTGGTAGTTGCGGCACTTGTTTCGCTGGCAGTTTTTGAAGGCTGTAAACAGAAAGATAAAAACAGCATTGCAGATGCTTCATCAACAACCAGTTCAAAATTTGTGGTTGATGAATCATTCAGCCCCATTGTTGACGAAGAACTTTATATTTTCAGAGCCCTTTATCCTAAATTCCATCCCGAGGTAGTTTACGCGCCCGAAAATGACGCGGTAAATCTTTTTCTGAGTGACAGCATTAGAGTAGCTATCCTGGCACGCGATCTTACTGCCGACGAATACAAAGCTTTGGCCGCCCGTAATGCTCATCCATACATAAGCCGCTTTGCTATTGATGCAATTGCCTTAATTGTAAACCAGGCATCTGTTGATACCAATATTACCATAAGCCAGATAAAAAAAATGCTTAATGGTAATACTAAAACAGATAAAGACATCGTTTTTGATAATCCTAACTCCGGTCTGGTAAGATACCTTAAGAATCTTTCGGGAAATGCTACGCTTAAACAAAAGAATATTTACTCTCTTAAATCAAATAAGGAAGTAATTAAATATGTTAGCGAGCACCCCAATGCTATTGGTATTACAGGCTTTAGTTGGCTTAATGATCCGGATAAAGATTATGCTGATGCAGTACAAAAAGTTAAAATTGTTGGAGTAAAAGATGATGTAACAAAAAATGCACCAAATGAATTTTTTACCCCCTCACAAAATACTTTGGCGCTAAAGCAATACCCGCTTACCCGAAATTTATATATAATACGCAATACCAGCAAATTAGGCCTGGAATTTGATGCGTTTTTAATAAGCGACCGCGGGCAGCGCATAATTTTAAAATCGGGTTTATTGCCTGATGACATCCCAAACAGGAAAATTAATATCGTAAATAAAATTAAGATTAAAGATTAAACACAACTTGTTTAAACTTGTACATAAAAATACAATCTAAAAATTATATTATTGCAGCCGAAAATATTGAAAATCAATTTGCAGGAATTATTGTTACTCCGCTAATAATAAAGCAAATAAAAATTAAACAAAACAACGCGGTACTTGCGGGTGCTAAATATTAACTTAATAACGAAGATTAAATAATGATGAAAATGATCAATAAAGTAGCCATCACAGGTTTGGGATTGGTACTTGTAGGTTCATCAGTTTTTGCGCAAAGTTTAGCTGATGCAAAAAAGGCAATTGATGCCGAACAATATCAGAAAGCCAAGTCGATGCTGAAAAACCTTACAACTACGCAAGCTGATAAGGACGAAAACTTTTTTTACCTGGGTTGGGTATATCTTAAACAAGATTATGTTGACTCGGCTAAAGCTGCCTTTAATAAAGGCGTTGCTGTAAATGCTAAATCGGCATTAAACTTTGCAGGTTTAGGTGCAGCCGCACATATCGAAAAAGATAATAGCGGTGCTGCCAATAACTTTAACCAGGCCATTACGCTTGCGGGTAAAGGCAATAGCAAACCTTATTTATATGCCGGTTTAGGTTATTTGCTACCTGTTAGCGGAGCCGCTATTGGCAACAATGGCTCGGCTGTTGCCCCTGCTGATGCTGATGCAGCAATTGCTGTATTAAACAAAGGCAAAGTGGTTAATCCTAAAGATGCTGAAGTATTGGTAGCTTTAGGTGATGCTTACCGTTCACAGTTAAAAAGCAATGATGCTTACAGTGCTTATTCATCAGCAATAACGCTTGATCCTAAATCAGCTGCAGCTAACGTTGCTGAAGGCGTTTTATGGAGATATGCTGATAACTTTGACGACTCGCAAAAACAAATGCAAGCCGCTTTAGCTATTGACCCTAACTTTGGCCCTGCTTACCGCGAATTAGCGGAAACTGATTTGCGTTGGGCAAGTACAGACCCTGCACAGTACGATGCCAAGGTTAAAGAAGCTGCAGACAACTTTAAAAAATACATCAACCTGACAGATTATTCGGTTGAGTCGCAAATGCGTTATGCCGATTTCCTGATCCGTACTAAAGATTATGTTGCCCTGCAAAAAGTAGCTACAGATCTTTCTTCTTCGGCTAAAAGTAACTTAAGGGTTTATCGTTATTTAGGTTATGCTGCTTTTGAAAATAAAGATTATCCAAGTGCTTTAACCGCGTTAAACAAATGGGTTGGCGAAGCCGACCCTAAACGTTTAATACCTAATGATTATTTATACCTGGGCCGTACTGAACTTGCTTTAAAACAAGATTCATTAGCGATCCGCGATTTGCGTAAAGCGTTAACGCTTGATACAAGTCAGGTAGATATTTATGGTGAAATTGCAGCTTCTTTATATGCCTCTGGTAAATACATTGATGCGGCAGAAGCTTATCATACTTATGGCGAAAAATCGCGTAAAGCTAAAATTTCGGATCACTTTAAAGAAGGGTTTAGCTATTACCAGGCTTATAAAGGTCAATTAATTCAAGCGCAAACAGTTAAGACTTTAAAGCCAGATTCAACCTTACTTGCTAAAGCAGATTCGGCATTTACTTATGTAGAAAAGAAATTAACTACTCCAAATGCACAGATCACTTATTTCCACGCCAACGTTAAGGATTTTGAAGAAGGCGACAGAAATAACATCAAAGGATTAGCGAAACCTTATTTTGAGCAATACATCCAATTAATAACCGCAAAAGGCGGTACTCCTGACGATCAAACAAAAGGATATTTAGCTGCTGCTTATGTTTATTTAGCTAACTATGCTCAATATAAAGAGAAAGACGAGGCAAAAGCCCTTGATCTTTATACCAAAGCAAAAGACATGGACCCTACAAATCCGCAAGTAGTGTATTACTTCGCTAAAAAAGCAGGCGCTAAAAGTAAGTAACAAAATTATATCAATAAAAGAGGCCTCCCGATTACCGGGGGGCTTTTTTATTATAGTTCCATTTGTATATTTGCACCATGGAAGTACAAAGTTTGCCCGTTAATTATTTGCCCATCATATTTCAAATGCTGGTGGCTTTAGGTTTTGTGGTTACCACCATGTTTGTAACCCATAAAATTGGCCCAAAGAGGAAAACCAAAGATAAACTTACCCCTTTTGAATCGGGTATCGAAGTTGTGGGTAACGCGCGTACCCCTATCTCCATTAAGTACTTCTTGGTGGCTATTCTTTTTGTGTTGTTTGATGTGGAGGTAATATTTATGTACCCCTGGGCCGTAAATTTCAGAGACCTGGGTAAAGATGGCATGATAGAGATGTTTATTTTTATGGGTACGCTATTGCTTGGCTTTATCTACGTGATAAAAAAAGGCGCACTGGATTGGGATTAATCCTTACCCGGATATACTAACCTTAACGTCATTGCGAGGTACGAAGCAATCCCAAACTTTACAGAGCGGATTTGCAAATCGGGGGTCGCCTCATATTCCGCAAAACGTTGGGAAAATAGCATTGTTTAGATTAATTCTAAATATATTACTTATTGCATAGTGTATCCCTTACATATTAAATTGTTGTAAATTTGTCAAAATTATAGTGTCACACAATTAAATGTCCGAAACCGGGAGGCTGTTAATAGCTAACTGTTGGAGACTTGACACATAAGGGTAATAATATCAAATAGATCATGAGTGATATTCAATTAGTTGATGCCCCGGCGGGTGTAGAAGGAGCAGGATTTTTCGCTACCTCGCTTGATAAAGTGATAGGTATAGCACGTTCAAATTCATTATGGCCGTTGCCATTTGCAACTTCGTGCTGCGGTATTGAATTTATGGCAACCATGGCATCGCACTATGATCTTTCGAGATTTGGTGCCGAGCGTTTAAGCTTTTCGCCACGCCAGGCCGATCTTTTAATGGTAATGGGCACCATAGCAAAAAAAATGGCGCCGGTATTAAGGCAGGTATATCTGCAAATGGCCGAGCCTCGTTGGGTAATGGCTGTCGGCGCCTGTGCATCAAGCGGTGGTATTTTTGATACTTACTCTGTTTTGCAGGGTATTGATGAAGTAATACCTGTTGATGTTTACGTGCCGGGATGCCCCCCACGCCCCGAAGCTATTATTGACGGCTTTATGAACATCCAACACCTGGTTCAAACAGAATCATTACGTCGTAGAAACGAACCGCAATACCAACAATTATTAGCTTCATACGGAATACAATAATGGGTAAAATAGCAAACGAAGAGCTTTTAAAAAAAATAAGCGATAAGTTCAATGATCAGGTAACTTCAGTTGGCGAGCCTTTTGGCCTGCTTACTTTAGAAACCGGCAGGGAACGCATCATTGATGTTTTAACTTATTTAAAAACTGACCCTACCCTTCAATTTATTTTTCTGACAGATATTACCGCTATTCATTATCCCGAACAGGAGAAACAAATAGGAGTAATTTATCATTTGCATAGCCTGGTAAATAATGTACGCATCCGCCTCAAAGTATTTTTGGTTGATGGTGATGTTCATATTCCTACAGCATCAGTACTATGGAATGGTGCCAACTGGATGGAAAGAGAAACTTATGACTTTTTTGGGGTGATATTTGACGGGCATCCTGACTTGCGCAGGATACTTAATGTTGACGACATGACGGCACATCCAATGAGGAAAGAATTCCCATTGGAAGACCCTAACCGTGTTGATAAAAAAGATTATTTTTTTGGAAGATAACAGCAATGCAGAACCATCCGGTATACACAGATAACGATCCGCAAAACGAACTTTCAACCCTAAACTTAGGGCCAACGCACCCTGCAACACATGGCGTATTCCAAAATGTATTGCAGTTAGATGGCGAAAGAATTGTAAGCGGCGTATCAACCATAGGTTATATACACCGCGCATTTGAAAAAATAGCCGAACACAGGCCATTTTACCAGATCACCCCGCTAACCGACAGGCTAAACTACTGCTCATCCCCTATCAACAATATGGGTTGGCACATGACAGTTGAAAAACTTTTAGGTATCGAAACGCCTAAACGTGTTGACTACTTGCGTGTAATTATAATGGAGCTGGCCCGTATATCTGACCACATTATTTGTAACGGGGTATTAGGTGTTGATACTGGTGCTTTTACCGGTTTCCTTTACATGATGGAACACCGCGAGGCTATTTACGAAATTTACGAAGAGATTTGCGGTTCGCGCTTAACTACCAACATTGGTCGTATCGGCGGGTTCGAACGTAATTTTAATACCATAGCATTTGCTAAACTGCGTAAATTTTTAAAAGATTTCCCGGCTGCTTTAAAGGAATTTGAAGCGCTGTTTACCCGTAACCGCATCTTTGTTGATAGAACTAAAGATGTAGCTGCGGTTACTGCCGAAGACGCATTGAACTACAGCTGGAGTGGCCCATTATTGCGCGCTGCCGGTGTTGATTATGATGTTAGGGCGATGGAGCCTTATTCATCGTACGAAGATTTTGAATTTGAAGTACCGGTTGGCAGCAACGGCGATGTTTACAACCGCTTTTTGGTTCGTAACGAAGAAATGTGGCAAAGCCTGCGCATAATTGAGCAAGCTTTGGTAAAGCTGGAAAAAGAGCCTTCGGATATTTTTCATGCTGATGTACCCGATTTTTACCTGCCTCCAAAAGAGGAAGTTTACAATAACATGGAAGCTTTGATTTATCACTTTAAAATTGTGATGGGCGAAGTACCGACCCCAACAACCGAAGTATATCACGCTGTTGAAGGCGCTAACGGCGAGTTGGGCTTTTACCTGGTAAACGATGGCGGACGCTCGCCATACCGTTTGCATTTCCGCAGGCCAAGCTTCATCAATTACCAGATGTATGCACCAATGAGCCGCGGGATGTTATTATCAGATGCGATTATTAACATGAGTAGTTTAAACGTTATAGCCGGAGAGTTAGATGCTTAGAGTTGACGAACAACCACAGGTACCGGTTGAATTTAGCCCGGAACTGATCAGCAAGTTTGATGATGTAGTAAGCCGTTATCCGCAGGGAAAACAAAAATCGGCCTTATTGCCTATACTGCATTTAGTACAGGCTGAACTTGGCTGGTTAAGTTCAAATGCAATGGATAAAGTTGCTGAATACCTGAACATAAAAGATATTGAAGTGTACGAGGTAGCAACCTTTTACAGCATGTACTTTATGCGCCCGCTGGGTAAATACGTTTTGGAGGTTTGCCGCACCGGGCCTTGTTGCCTGGTAGGTGCCGAAAAAATAATGGATCATATTGAGCAAAAGCTGGGTGTTAAAGAAGGTGAAGTTACGGCCGATGGCCTGTTTAGCTGGCGCGGTGTAGAATGCCTTGCCGCATGTGGTTTTGGACCGGTTTTACAAATTGGCCCCGAATATACTTTTTACGAGAATTTAACTAATGATTCTGTTGATAAACTGATTGGGGATTTAAAAGCAAAAAGCCATAACTAAATGAGGGAAATTTTAATTTTAGCTGATTCATTGTTCGTGATAACCTTAGTCGTAATTCATTACGTAAACGGGGGATTAGACAAAGATCCGTTATTCTTAAATTTTATTCTTCTTATTGCTTTTGCAACCTGTATTATCAGACATATTAATTATTACAAGCTTACCAAACGAATTTATTAAGCAGTAATGGCACGCAAATTACTATTAGAACATATTAATGTACCGGGCATCAATACTTTTGATGTTTACCGCTCAAAAGGTGGCTATGCGGCTGTTGAAAAGGCTTTGAAAACCATGGCACCTGATGATGTGGTTGAAGAAGTTAAAAAATCAGGTCTTCGTGGTCGAGGCGGTGCGGGTTTCCCTACCGGCATGAAATGGAGTTTCCTGGCTAAGCCCGAAGGCGTAGCCCGTTACCTGGTTTGCAATGCCGATGAATCAGAACCCGGAACTTTTAAGGATCGTTACCTGATGACCTATATCCCTCACCTGTTAATTGAGGGAATGATTGTTGCGAGTTTTGCTTTAGGTGCAAAAACATCATATATCTATGTTCGCGGCGAAATGATGCCGCAGATCAGAATTCTTGAAAAAGCTATTGCCGAAGCAAAAAACGCCGGATTTTTAGGTAAAAATATATTAGGAACCGGTTACGACCTTGAGCTATATGTACAGCCCGGTGGCGGTGCCTATATCTGCGGTGAAGAAACTGCTTTGTTAGAATCACTGGAAGGTAAACGTGGTAATCCACGCATTAAACCGCCATTCCCTGCTATTGCAGGTTTGTATGGCTGCCCTACCGTGGTAAATAATGTGGAGTCAATTGCAGCAGTAGTGCCTATCATCAACGAAGGCGGCGAAGAATATGCCAAACTTGGTATTGGCCGCAGCACAGGTACTAAATTAATATCAGCCGGTGGCAATGTTAAAAACCCTGGTGTTTACGAAATTGATCTTGGATTACCTGTTGAAGAATTTTTATATTCAGATGAATATTGCGGCGGCATTGCCAATGGCAAACGCTTAAAAGCAGTTGTTGCCGGTGGTTCATCAGTACCCATTTTACCTGCAAATCTGTTCCTTAAAACTATTAATAACGAACCACGCCTGATGAGCTATGAGTCTTTATCAGATGGTGGATTTGTTAGCGGTACCATGATGGGATCAGGTGGTTTTATCGCTTTTGATGAAGACCAGTGCATCGTGCGTAATACCTGGAACTTTACCCGTTTTTATCATCACGAAAGCTGCGGACAATGTTCGCCATGCCGCGAAGGTACCGGATGGATGGAAAAAGTATTGCACCGTTTGGAGCACGGCCACGGTAAAATGAGCGACATGGACCTGCTGGTTGATGTATCTAAAAAAATTGAAGGAAATACCATTTGTCCGCTTGGTGATGCAGCTGCATGGCCGGTGGCCTCAGCAATTCGCCATTTTAGGGATGAGTTTGAATGGCATGTTACCAATGGTGCGGAAGCCGTTACAAGGAACTTCGGAATAGCGCATTATGCTGATCCGTTGAAAGAAGTGGTAGCATAAATAAAAAAGATAAAAGAATTTTAACTAGTTATAAATGTCAGTTAAAGTAACCATAGATGGAATACCCGTTGAAGTAGAACCGGGAACAAGCATCCTGAATGCTGCAAGGCAAATTGGGGGTGATATTGTTCCGCCGGCTATGTGCTATTATTCCAAATTGAAAGACAGCGGAGGTAAATGCCGTACCTGTTTGGTTAAAGTAAGCAAAGGATCAGAAAAAGACCCGCGCCCTATGCCAAAACTGGTGGCTTCATGCCGTACTGCGGTAATGGATGGCATGGAAGTACAAAACATTACTTCGCCCGAGGTGATTGAGGCCCGCAGAGGTATTGTTGAAATTTTATTGCTTAACCACCCCTTGGATTGCCCTATTTGCGATCAGGCTGGTGAGTGCGATCTGCAAAACCTGGGTTTTGAACACGGCTCGGCAAAAACCCGTTATGAGTTTGACCGCCGTACTTTTGAAAAAATTGATATCGGCGATAAAATTCAACTGCACATGACGCGCTGCATACTGTGCTACCGTTGTGTTTTTACTGCCGATCAAATAACCGATAATCGTATCCATGGTATTTTAAATCGTGGCGATCATTCAGAAATATCCACATACATCAAAGCTGCTGTTGATAACGATTTCTCTGGAAACGTAATTGATGTATGCCCTGTAGGCGCACTTACTGATAAAACATTCCGCTTTAAAAACCGTGTTTGGTTTACCAAGCCTGTTGAAGCACATCGCGATTGCGACCATGCTAACTGTAACGGTAAAGTAACCCTGTGGTACAAAGGTGAAGAAGTTTTACGCGTAACCGCACGTAAAGACAAATATGGCGAGGTGGAAGAATTTATTTGCAACACCTGCCGTTTTGATAAAAAGAAAACCAGTGATTGGGTAATTGAAGGCCCGCGTAAGGTATCAAACCAATCGGTCATCAGCTCCAATCATTATGATTTTAAACCATTGCCGGTTGTTAAAACCAACCCGGTATTAATGGAGGCCAATAAAGAACAATTTGAACGAGACACACGCTTATAATGGAAGTAGCAGATATACTAATTAAGTTTGCATTGGTAATAATCATATTTGCCATAAGCCTGGTAATGGCTATGTACTCTACTTATGCTGAGCGTAAAGTTGCAGCATTTTTGCAGGACAGGATTGGCCCTAACCGCGCCGGTCCATGGGGACTTTTACAACCCTTGGCTGATGGTGGTAAAATGTTCCTGAAAGAAGAGATCATCCCCACAAATGCTAATCCATTTTTATTTATAGCGGGGCCCTCATTAGCCATATTAACCGCTTGTATAGGTTCGGCAGTTATTCCATGGGGACAACAAATAACCATTGGATCACACGTTATTGACTTGCAGGTTGCAGACATCAACGTAGGTGTTCTTTATATATTTGGTGTAGTTTCGCTTGGTGTGTATGGTGTTATGATAGGTGGCTGGGCGTCAAATAACAAATATTCGTTATTGGGTGCTATCCGCGCTGCATCACAAAACATCAGCTACGAAATTTCAATGGGTCTCTCAATCATCGCTTTATTGATGGTAACCGGTACTTTAAGTCTTCGTCAGATTGCTGAGCAGCAACACAGCTGGCACTGGAATGTGATCTATCAACCAGCCGGATTCATCCTGTTCCTGATTTGTGCTTTTGCCGAAACCAACCGCTCTCCTTTTGATTTACCTGAGTGCGAAACTGAATTAGTAGGTGGTTATCATACCGAATACTCGTCAATGAAACTGGGTTTTTACCTGTTTGCAGAGTACATCAATATGTTTATATCATCGGCAGTAATGGCTACCCTTTATTGGGGTGGTTATAACTACCCGGGTATGGACTTTGTATTGGCACACACTGGTCCGGTTATCGCCCCGCTAATTGGAGTGGCAGTATTTTTTGTAAAAATAATTTCGTTCATATTCTTCTTTATGTGGGTTCGATGGACTATCCCGCGTTTCCGTTATGATCAGTTAATGGATCTGGGTTGGAAAGTTTTAATCCCGCTGGCTATCGCCAATATTATTATCACAGGAATTGTTATTACTTTTTTCAAATAGATTGGAGTTTAATTAAAAATGGAATCATTAAGTAATAAACGCAAAGTAATTGAATCAAAGCCGCTCAACCTTATGGAGCGTGCTTATCTGCCTGCTATTTTGCAGGGGCTTTCAATTACCATAAAACACTTTTTCAAGAAACCGGTAACCATCAGTTATCCTGAAGAAAAACGCGAGTATTCGGAAAACTTCCGCGGTTTGCACTCACTTAAACGTGATGAGAACGGTAAAGAGCGTTGCACCGCTTGCGGATTGTGCGCCTTATCATGCCCGGCAGAAGCCATTACCATGACAGCTGCTGAACGCCAAAAAGGTGAAGAACACTTATACCGCGAAGAAAAATACGCTGCTGTTTACGAAATAAACATGCTACGCTGCATTTTTTGCGGCTTGTGCGAAGAGGCTTGCCCTAAAGAAGCAATTTACCTTGACGGCCCACACGTAACATCAGATTATTTAAGAAAAGATTTTATTTACGGTAAAGACAAATTAGTAGAAGCTCCCTTAAATCAATAAAGAAGTTTTATACCTTTGCCCTACTCTTTTTAAGGGGGTAAAGGTATTTTGAAATATAAACCATGAGTACATTTTACTTCATCGCATTTTTGTCCATATTTTTTTCGATACTGGTTATTACGGCAAAAAATCCTGTCCATAGTATCCTTTATCTGATACTTACCTTTTTTACGTTCACCATACACTATATTTTAATGAATGCCCAGTTTCTGGCCATCGTTAACTTTATAGTTTATATGGGTGCTATATTGGTATTGTTCCTGTACACGCTAATGCTTATCAACCTGAACAAAGAATCAGAACCCCGCAAATCAAACCTGGTTAAAATTGCAGGTTTTGTAGGCGGTGCTTGTTTTTTAATTGCCATTGTATCTGCATTGAAGGCCTTCAAAGGTTCACAGCTGGTAATTTTGCAGGACCCTAACCTTGGTTTAGTGAAAAACTTAGGGAAAATTTTGTTCAACGAATATTTACTGCCATTTGAGGTATCATCCATCCTGCTTTTATCAGCAATGGTGGGTGCGGTTTTATTGGCCACTAAAGACCCAAAAACAGCTTAATGGAAACTTTAACACACAATATACAAGCTATCCCGCTTAACCACTACATATTATTATGTTCTATTATTTTTTCGATAGGTGTTATCGGGGTATTGATCCGCCGCAACGCTATCGTAATATTTATGTCGGTTGAGCTGATGTTAAATTCAGTAAACCTGTTGTTAACTGCTTTTTCCGTTTATCGGGGCGATGCAACCGGACAGGTTTTCGTGTTCTTTATTATGGCGCTGGCCGCTGCCGAAGTTGCGGTAGGTTTAGCTATCATCGTTATGATCTATCGCAATACAAACTCGATAGACATCAACGTACTGAACAGATTAAAGTGGTAGTTTTTGATTTCGGATTTCGGATGTACGATTTCGGATTTTTGACTAATAAATTTAACAATAAATAAAAAACGAAACCAAAAGTCTTTCTGCCGCTTTGGCGAAGAAGATTTAGAGGGGGCTCAACAAAATGGACAAATATATCTGGCTTATTCCTTTATTACCGTTAGCCGGTTTTATTATTAACGGCATTGGCCGCAATACCTTACCAAAAGCTGCTATCGGGTTTATCGGTAGTGTTTTGGTATTAATTTCTTTTGGCATCAGCGTAGGTGCTTTTTTACAGATAAAATCAACCGGCGCTGCTATTAACATTCAAATCTTCGATTGGTTTAAAGCCGGCGACATCAAAATATCTTTTGCCTTTTTGGTTGATCAGCTTAGCGCATTAATGCTGCTGATTATTACCGGTGTAGGCTTCCTGATCCACTTATATTCTGTAGGCTATATGAAAGATGATGCAGGCTATGGTAAGTTCTTTGCTTACTTAAACCTGTTTGTTTTCTTTATGCTTTTGCTGGTACTGGGTTCAAATTACCTGGTAATGTTTATCGGCTGGGAAGGTGTGGGCCTTTGCTCTTACCTGCTTATCGGTTTCTGGTATACTAATCCGGATTATGCTGATGCTGCCAAAAAAGCATTCATCATGAACCGTATTGGTGATCTTGGTTTTATCATTGGCATATTCCTGCTCATCTTCTTTTTCAGAAGCGCAGCTTTCGCCGACATTTTTCCAAAAGCAGGAACCGCCCAATACGCAGGTATTCCTTATGTGTTAATTACTTTATTGTTATTTGTTGGCGCGGTAGGTAAATCGGCGCAATTGCCATTATTTACCTGGTTGCCCGATGCAATGGCCGGTCCTACCCCTGTTTCGGCTTTAATACACGCTGCAACAATGGTAACCGCAGGTGTTTATATGATAGCCCGTTCAAACATTTTGTTCACCCTGGCTCCATTAACTTTACATGTAATAGCGATTGTTGGCTTAACCACCGCAGTTGTTGCTGCATTAATAGCCTTAACACAAACCGATATTAAAAAAGTACTGGCTTATTCAACTGTATCTCAACTGGGTTACATGTTTTTAGGCTTAGGCGTTGGCGCTTATACCGGTGCTTTCTTCCACGTATTAACTCACGCATTTTTCAAAGCGTTGTTATTCCTTGGTGCAGGTTCTGTAATTCACGCGGTTAGCGGCGAACAGGACATGCGCAATATGGGCGGCTTAAAAGGTAAACTGCCTATTACGTTTATTACCATGTTAATTGGCACCATTGCTATTTCTGGTATCCCGCCGTTTGCAGGTTTCTTCTCAAAAGACGAAATTTTGGCTCATACCTTTGCGCAAAGCGTACCGATGTATGTTATAGGTGTGATAACTGCAATGTTCACCTCGTTTTATATGTTCCGCATGTTGTACCTTACCTTTTATGGTAAATTCCGCGGAACACATGACCAGGAGCATCACCTGCACGAATCACCTCCAACTATGACCATCCCATTGATCATATTAGCTATATTATCAATGGTAGGCGGTTTTATAAACGTTCCTGAATCATTAGGTGGCAAACATTGGCTTGCTGATTTCCTTGCTCCTGTATTTTCAAAATCAACAGCACTTGTTACCGAAACACCATTATCAGGCAGTACCGAAACTACTTTAATGTGTGTATCAGTATTAGCTGCGCTGGCTGCATTGGCTTATGCTTATATGAAATATGTAAAAAACAGCCATGTCCCGGCATCAGATACCGAAGAGCGCCCGGCATTGGTAGATTTATCATACCACAAGTTTTATATAGATGAGTTGTATGATGCGATAATCCGCAAACCATTGGATGCTATGTCAGGCTTCTTTTATAAAGTTATTGATCAATTGGGTATTGATGGCATTGTGAACGGATTGGGCAAAGGAACAATTGAAACAAGCAAAGGCTTGCGCCTGCTGCAAACCGGAAATGTAGGTTTTTACATCTTCATGATGGTAGTAGGTATCATATCAGTATTAATGTATATAGTATTTAAAGTATAAAGAACGATTAGCGTTTACAATATAAAATGACGGTCAGTATTTTAATTTTTTTACCGGTAATTGCGGCCCTTGCTGTTTTAGCATTTAAAAACAGCGCTGCCAAACATGCGGCTTTAGCCTTTTCATTAGCCGAACTGGCATTAGCCGGATTCTTTTTATCCCGCTTTGTACCCGATGCTTCGGTGCAGTTTGCTATTGTAGCACCCTGGATCCCTAAAATGGGTATTTACTTTAATGCGGGTATTGATGGTATAAGTATGGTAATGGTATTGCTTACCACCATATTGGTGCCACTTATTATTTTATCAACCTACAAGCACGAATATAAAAATGCCGGTGCCTTTTATGCCCTAATCCTGTTTATGCAGGCAGGCATGCTGGTAGTATTTACCGCTTTGGATGGCTTTTTATTTTATGTGGGATGGGAAGCAGCGTTAATCCCAATTTATTTTATCTGCTCGCTTTGGGGTGGCCAAAACCGTATCCGTATTACCATTAAATTCTTTATTTATACGTTTTCGGGTTCACTGTTTATGTTATTGGGTATTATTTACTTGTACCTGCAAAACCCTTCAAAAACTTACGACCTTAACGATTTCTATAATCTTACGCTTAATGCACACCATCAGGGATGGGTATTCTGGGCATTCTTCCTGGCCTTTGCTATCAAGATGCCGGTATTCCCTTTTCACACCTGGCAGCCCGATACTTATACCGAGGCACCATCTGCGGGTACTATGTTGTTAGCAGGCATTATGCTTAAAATGGGCGTTTACGGTGTTATCCGTTGGATGATCCCTATTGCACCAATAGGATTTGCACATTGGCAAAGCTTTGTAATTGTGCTGCCTGTAATTGGTATTGTATATGCTTCAATTATTGCGTTTACCCAAAAAGATGGTAAACGCCTGGTAGCTTATTCATCTATCGCACACGTTGGCCTCATCGCAGCCGGCTTATTTGCCTGGACCGTACAAGGTGTACAAGGCGCTATGATCCAAATGTTAAGTCATGGTATTAACGTGGTTGGTTTATTCTTTATCTGGGATATCATCAGCAGGCGTTTAAATACACGCCAGATTGATGATTTGGGTGGCATAGCTAAAGTGGCTCCTAAATTTGCAATTGCGTTTTTGATCATCGTATTGGGTACGGTTGCATTACCACTAACAAATGGCTTTATCGGCGAGTTTTTATTGCTGAACAGCGTATTTCAATACAACCTTATTTTGGCTGTTGTAGCCGGTTTAACCATGATATTTGGTGCCGTTTACATGCTGCGCATGTATAAAAAAGTAATGCAGGGCGAAACCAATGCTTTAACAGCAGTGTTTGCTGATATCAGCGGTTCAGAAATTGTGGTGCTTAGCGTAATATGCGCTTTAATAATAATCATTGGCATTTACCCTCAACCAATTCTTCATATATCTGAGGCGGCGGTTAATAATTTGGTTCAAACGGTAAATAGTAAATCTGCACAATTAAAATAATGAGTACTTTAATTATCATATCCATATTACCTATAATACTTTTGTATTTAGGTTTGTATAAGGCTCAAAAAGCGTTATTACCTGTTACTATATTGGGCTTACTGGTAGCCTTAGGTTTTGCTGTTGCGCAGTGGAACACCAGTGCAGAGCCCATTTACCATGGCATGATGCTGTTTGATAACTTCTCTGTTGCTTTTTCGGCTATAACTATTGTATCAACTATATTGATCATCTTCCTTTCAAAGGGATATTTTGAAAAAATAAGCAGTCACATTGCAGAGTATTATGCTATCATGCTGTTCTCACTGGCTGGTATTATCGTAATGGTTTCGTTTTATAACCTTACCATGATGTTTATCGGCATCGAGATAATGTCGGTTAGTTTATACATTCTTGCGGGGATAAAAAAGAGCGATTTTGCTTCGAACGAAGCCGCACTTAAATACTTCCTGATGGGTGCTTTTTCTACAGGATTCTTATTATTTGGTATCACTTTAATATACGGTGCATCAGGTTCATTTAACCTTGAGGCTATCCGTAACTGGGTTATTGAGCATCCACGCGGTATCGACCCTATGTTTTATACCGGTATACTTTTAATTATTGTTGGCCTTTGCTTTAAAGTAGGCGCTGCCCCTTTCCACTTCTGGACACCAGATGTATATGAAGGTTCGCCAACCTTAATCACTGCCTTCATGTCTACCGTTGTAAAAACTGCCGGCTTTGCTGCTTTTTTACGCCTGTTTACCGCATGCTTTGCACCACTATCTGATTTCTGGGTACCGGTGTTATTAGTTATCACTGTTGTAACTTTATTTATTGGTAACATCACTGCCCTGTATCAGCAAAGCTTCAAACGTATGCTTGCCTTTTCGAGCATATCACATGCCGGTTACCTGTTATTTGCAATTGTTGCTTTAGGTTCAAGCTCGGCTAACGCTGTATTTACTTATGCAACTGCATATTCTATTGCCTCAATAATCGCTTTTGGCGCACTTATTTTAGTTCAACAACAATCGGGCAGCGATAATTTCGAAAGCTTTAATGGCTTATCAAAAAAGAATCCTTTCCTGGCATTTGTGCTAACTATTGGTATGTTGTCATTAGCGGGTATTCCGCTTACTGCAGGCTTTATAGGTAAGTTCTTTATGTTCTCGGGTGCTTTAAAGCAATACCAGGTTATAATGGTTGTTTTAGCTGTTGTTAATGCTATTATCAGCATCTTCTACTACTTCAGGGTAATTATAGCTATGTATTTTAATGATGCCGACCGCGCGGAATTAGTAGTACCTGTATATTACAAGTTGGTATTAGGATTTTCAGCACTGGCAACTATCTTAATTGGCATTTACCCGGCTATTATCACAGGCTTGATATAATCTGTAACAGAAGCATTACGATATTCATTTAATATTTGTAGATTTACGGATATAGTGAATGGATAATTTTTGGGAACATCTTCAAAATTTAACGGACGCTCAATCTATCATAAGCCTGGGGTTTTACTTTTTGCTTATTGTTGTTTTTGCTGAAACCGGTTTGTTTTTCGGTTTTTTTTTACCGGGAGATTATCTGCTATTTATGTCTGGGCTGCTGTGTTCAACGGGCACTTTTGATATTTCAATCTATACCCTTGTCTTATCGCTCATTGCCGCCGGTATCTTAGGAAACTATACGGGTTACTGGTTTGGTTACCGAACCGGGCCTGCATTATTCACAAAAAACAATTCCCTGTTCTTTAAAAGGCGTTATGTAGAGCTGGCCGAAGAGTTTTATGCCAAACATGGCGGTATGGCACTCGTTTTAGGCAGATTTTTCCCAATAATTAGAACTTTTGCACCTATCTTTGCAGGTGTTGTTAAAGTTGACATTAAAAAATTTACACTTTACAATATTATTGGCAGTGTAGCCTGGGTAAACACCTTTACTTTAGCCGGATTTTTTTTAGGCAGAAAATATCCGCAATTGAAAGATTACCTGGAATACATTATAATAGGATTAATAATAATAACCACACTTCCCTTGCTCATAGCTTTCACAAAACGAAAACTACATACCAGGGAAAATGTTAATGAACTAAAATAGAACTTTTATACATGAGTACACAACATCCATGGCACCAGGTTTCTCCGGGTGATAATATTCCTGAGATTGTAAATGCAATAATTGAGATTCCTAAAGGCTCAAAAGCCAAATATGAAATTGATAAAGATTCGGGCTTGCTTAAACTCGACCGGGTTTTGTTTTCATCTGTAATGTACCCGGCCAACTATGGCTTTATACCACAAACCTATTGCGACGATAAAGATCCGTTGGATATCCTTGTACTTTGCTCAATCGACGTATTCCCGATGTCAATAATTGAGGCTAAAGTAGTAGGTGTAATGCACATGGTTGATAACGGCGAGCAGGATGATAAAATCATCGCGGTGGCAAAAAACGATATGTCGGTAAATTACATTAATGATCTTAACGAACTTCCACCCCATGCGATGACCGAAATTGTACGTTTCTTTAAAGACTACAAAAAACTTGAAGGTAAAAATGTTACCATCGAGCATCTTTTAGGGCAGCGCTATGCTCTTAAAGTTATAAAAGAGAGTTTGGAATTGTACCAGTCTACTTTTCCAGTGTACCAATAATTAATTTATGGGCCCCGATCTTGAAATAAACGGTTTATATCTTTTTCTTACCTTTTTCCTGGTTCTGCTAAACGGCTTTTTTGTAGCTGCAGAATTTGCCATGGTTCGGGTTCGGGGCTCACAAATTGAACTTAAAGCCAAATCAGGCAGCCGGGTGGCAAAACTTACCCGCAGCATTATGGCTAACCTCGATGGTTATCTGGCAGCAACTCAGTTAGGCATCACCATTGCATCATTAGGCCTCGGTGTAATAGGCGAAGGTGTATTCACCGCCATAGTGCTTAATGTATTTAAAGCATTTGGCGTTATTATTACCTCGCATTTGGTAATCAGCATAAGCCAGGTTGTTGCGTTTATTGCTATCACTTTTATAAGCATTATTTTTGGTGAATTAGCACCTAAAACATTGGCCATTCAGCGGTCAGTGCGCACAGCTTTAGCCGTTTCGGCACCGCTAAGATTATTTTTTATAGTTTTCAGACCTATAATCTGGGTATTAAACAACTTCGCTAATTTAATTTTACGGTCAATCGGTATTAACCCTGTTCAGGGTGAATCACACCACAGTTCGGAAGAATTACAATACCTGCTCGATCAGGGGAAAGAAACCGGTGCACTTGATTCAACAGAGCACGAGCTGATCCAGAATGTGTTTGATTTTAACGAGCGCGTTGTAAAAAATATCATGGTTCCTCGTACCAAAATATCGGGTGTGGATGTTAATACAGGTAAAGACGAACTGCTTGAATTGCTAATTACCGAGGGTTATTCGCGAATGCCGGTTTATGACGACGTTATTGATAAAATAATAGGTATTGTACATGCTAAAGACATTTTACCGTTGCTGGCGCGTAATGAATCTATTGTTTTAAAGGATATTATCCGCAAGCCATATTTTATCCCCGAAACCAAAAAAATCAACGATCTGATGGCCGAGCTACAGCAAAAGCGTATTCAAATTGCTATTGTGCTTGATGAATTTGGCGGCACTGCGGGTATGGTAACACTTGAAGATATAGTTGAAGAACTGGTTGGAGAGATTCAGGATGAGTATGACGAGGAAAAACCGATTGTTGAGAAAGTAAACGACCGCGAGTTTATTGTAAATGCTCTTGCTCCTATTTATGATGTGAATGAGCATTTACCACATGATTTACCCGAAGATGGTGATTTTGATACCGTATCGGGTTGGCTGGGCGATATATTTGGTAAAATACCAGATGTTGGCGAACAAAAGGAATCAAACGGTTATAACATAACGGTATTAAAAAAATCTGACCAAAATATTGAATCAGTTAAACTTGAATTACTGATAAATGCAGAAGATGCTGTAGATTTACATTAATCTGCTTTACTCATGCAACTTTTTTATACGCCTGATATTGTCTCCTCTGCCCCCCATTATTTCCTCAGCGAGGAGGAAAGCAAACATTGCATCAGGGTGCTCCGGCTCGAAAACGGTGCCGAGGTACAATTAATTGATGGCAAAGGCGGCTTATATAACGCCCGTATTCACGATGCACATCCTAAAAGAACTGTACTCCAAATAATTTCGGTAATTACAGCGTTTAATAAACGGAACCATTATTTGCACATTGCAATGGCTCCTACTAAAAATATTGAACGCATGGAATGGTTCCTGGAAAAAGCTACCGAAATAGGAATTGACGAAATAACCCCCATTATTTGCCAGCGATCCGAACGCAAGGAGGTAAAAGTTGAAAGGCTTAATAAAATCATCACGGCTGCAATAAAACAGTCTCTTAAGGCGTACCACCCCATTTTAAACGAACCGGTTACTTATAAGCAATTGCTTGCAAAACCCTTTGCCGGTCAAAAATTTATTGCCCATTGCGAGCTGGGGGATAAAATCAGTTTGAAAACTGATTTAGTGGCTAACGGAAATTACTTAATACTAATAGGCCCCGAAGGCGACTTTACACCAAATGAAATTGAGGATGCTTTAAAGAATGATTTTAAAGCGCTAACTTTAGGAGAAAGTAGATTACGAACCGAGACAGCCGCTTTGGAAGCTTGTTTTGAAGTGAATTTCTTGAACAGGTAGATGATCGACTAAAGGTATTTAGGACCAGATCTTCCTTACAATAACCAGAATTGTCATTGCGAGCGAGGAACGAGCGTGGCAATCGCATACCATACAGAGCATTCATGCAAAGTTCGCGATTGCTTCGTACCTCGCAATGACAAATCTTTTATATTGTTTTAGGAGAAAACTATTAAAGCAATTAATATAATTTTATATGAAAAGGCTCATTTATATATGCGGCGTTTGTACCCTGTTAATACTGGTAAGCAGTTTTAACGTGCCACCTACTTATAAAATGGCCAAGCTTAAATATAATGGCGGCGGCGATTGGTATGGTGACAGAACGGCCCTCCCCAACCTGATAAAGTTTTGCAACGACAATTTAAAAACAAACTTTCAGCCGCAGGATGAAGTGGTTGAGGTTGGTGGCGCCGAACTGTTTAACTACCCTTTTATATTTATGACCGGCCACGGCAACGTTATTTTTTCGGATCAGGAGGCCCATAACTTACGAAAATATTTAACGGGCGGCGGCTTTTTGCATATCGACGATAACTATGGCCTCGACCCTTATGTGCGCCCCCAAATGAAAAAGGTGTTTCCTGAACTTGATTTTGTTGAGCTGCCATTAAATCATCCAATATATCATCAAAAATTCAGCTTCCCTATGGGCCTGCCCAAAATTCACGAACACGACGGTAAACGGGCACAAGGTTTCGGGCTGATTTATAAAGGACGACTGGTTTGTTTTTATACCTATGAGTGCGATTTAGGCAACGGCTGGGAAGACTATGGCACCTACGCGGGCGACACGCAGGAAAGCCGCTTAAAAGCCTTAAAAATGGGTGCAAATCTGGTTCAGTATGTACTTACTCAATAAGGACCGTTGATTCCTTTTGATTTTTGGATTTCGTTTATTTTTATTCTGTTCTATTTTTTCTACATTTAAGTTTTTCAACCTTTAAATCAGTTTAGGAAACTACTAACTAACATCTAATCTCCAAAACCCAATGCATCAAATAAAAGTAAACGGCCAATATACATACGAGGTAGATAAAAATGGAGACGAGCTGCTAATAAACGGTGAAATTATAAATGCGGATGCAAAACAAATAAGTGCTTCGGCCTGGCATATCATCGATAACCTTAAATCATACAATGCAGAAGTTATCAGTTTCAACAGTGCCGAAAAAACTGCAGAGATTAAAGTAAACAATAACATATACACCGTTACTGCCAAAGATCAATTTGACATATTGCTTGATAAACTGGGCTTAAGCAGCTTAAACGCAGCTAAGATAAGCGAGATAAAAGCACCTATGCCTGGCATGGTTCTTAAGGTTTTTGTTAACGAAGGGATGGAAATTAAAAAGGGTGATAACCTGTTTATACTGGAAGCAATGAAAATGGAAAATATAATTAAAGCCCCAGCTGATGTGTTTGTAAAAACCGTTAAAATAAAGCCGGGAGATAAGGTAGAAAAAGGACAAGTGCTGATGTTGTTTTAAACAACAAATTATATAAACAAAAAAGGTCCTGAAAATCAGGACCTTTTTTGTTTATATAAAAAACCGTTTAACCTTATTGTTTTGGATTATATGGTTTTGCTTTTTTCTCGCTAAAGTGAGGTTTGCCTTCCGGGTGAATTTCTGGCTGGCCTACACTTGTCATTGCACAACGGAAACCAACTTCGGCACTTGCATCGTCCTCATCCATAAAGCGGCGTGTTGCTGGATTCAACCAAAATGCAAGGTCATTCCATGATCCGCCTTTATAAACCTTTGAGTGGTTATTTACCAGCGTAGTAGTGCCATACAATACTGAGTTAACTGTATCACCGTAGCCTCTGAAGTCGGCATTAAATGGTTTGCCTTCTAAGCCGGTTTTAGGCGCAGCAGTAGTGGCGGAAGCGGCTGTAGTACCGTTTGCTCCTGTAGCAGCACCCGGCGCGGCAGTAGTAGCACCTGTTGCACCCTGAGCTTGTTGTAAGGCAACCAATTCTTTGTATTTTAATTTTTTGTTTGATACAGAAGGATCTTTAATCGGGCGACCATATTTGTCTTTAGCATATATTCCTTTTGAAGCATCAGACAAACGTTTATTACTAAACTCATTACCACGGAAAGGGTTGAAATCTTCAAACTCCTCAAATGAAGTTTGGCGATAAGTATCCTCAACCCACTCGTTTACGTTACCAGCCATATTATATAAACCAAAATCATTTGGCTGATATGAGCGTACGGGAGCAGTAATATCGGCCTTATCATTCAAATAGCCACCTACACCCGCATTATCACCGGCACCACGTTTAAAGTTGGCCAAAATTAAACCACGTGTGGCTCTTTTTGGCGAACGAACGCCCATGCCATTCCATGGGTATATTTTACCGTCATTAATGTTTTCAAACTGGGTATTGCCAATTAAAGATAAAGCAGCATATTCCCATTCAGCTTCTGATGGTAAGCGGTAGCCTTGTTTTAAAATACCGTCTTCCATACGTACAGGCCTTGTAGGCCCTTTACCACCTTTTGCTCCAGCTGTAGGCTTTGCATTTGGGCTAAGGTCAGGCATCATATTTTTACCATCAATGCCAGAACCTTTGTATTGGTCGTTAAGATAAATATCGGTGTTAAAAGGGTCTTTATTTGAAGCAGTACTGGCTCCGCCTTTACCGCCTTTTTTACCACCACCTAAATCCTGCCATGAAACCAATCTGCCGGTTTCACGTAATATATTTTCGTTAGTACGGTCTGTTCTCCAAACACAATAATCCTGAACCTGATCCCATGATACACCTACAACAGGGTAATCCTGAAAAGCAGGGTGCCTTAAATAATTATCAACATAAGGCTCATTGTATGAAAGTGGTTTACGCCATACCAGGGTATCCGGCACAGCATTATAATATAATTCACGATCGTCTGTATAGGTAACACTTATCCAGTGCAAATAATCCAGCCAATCTTGATTTGAAACTTCTGTTTCATCCATGTAAAAAGACGGAACCGTTACACGACGACGAACATTATTATAATCATAAGTAACATCCTGGTCTGCACTGCCGCCCATAACAAATGTACCGCCCTCAATAGCTACCAAACCTGGCCCCGGTGAAGGATGTGTTTTCTTAAAGCGCTCATAGCCCCCGGTTTTCTTATCGTTATAAGTAATCCCGGTTTTTTCTGACTTCTGATGTTTGTTACTGCAGCTGCTCATCAAAGTGCCAACGCATAGTAGTATCAGAGCAGATTTAGTAAGAAGTACTTTCATATTTTTACAGTTAATTTAGAACGTAAATTTAAAACAATTTGCATAAAACGCTAATTATTTGTCTAATTCTTTTGACGGAATAAAACCTTTCTCGCCTTTTTAACGAAAGATAATCATTTTGAGTTTCATAAATATAAAGTTTTTTAGTGGAAAACTTATTTTATTACTTCCACGTAATAAGACGGCAACTTGGCATATATTTAATAAATTAAAATAATACTACTAAATTCGCCCAATGAAGTTTCCCTCTGCCAAAACCATTATCTTTTGGAGTGCCATCTTATTACCATCATTTGCCCTGTGTCAAACTACAGCTAACACTACAGTTATTCAAAATACAGAAGTTCCATTTTTAAATTTCACCCCCGATTCACGTTCGGGTGCAATGGGTGAAGCAGGAGTGGCTATTAGCGCTGATGCAAATGCAAATTATTGGAATCCATCCAAATTAGCCTTTTTAGAAAACGACGACGATATTTCTTTATCATATAGCCCATGGCTGCGGCAGCTGATTCCGGATATTAGCATGTCATATTTGAGTTATGCCCACAAAATTGACGATCGTAATTCAATTGGCGCGTCTGTGCGCTATTTTAATTATGGTACCGTACAGCTAACTGATGGAAGCGCCAATAACGAGGGTACATATACCCCTAATGAATTTTCGATAAGCGGCGCATTTGCCCGTAAGTTTGGTGATGCGTTTTCACTTGGCTTAACAGCGGAGTTCATCCATTCAAGCTTTTCTGCGGCAACAGCCGGGCAACAAGCCACTGCAGGCAACGCCGGAGCTGCCGGTGTATCTTTATTTTACACCAATAAAATGCAGGAATTTGGCAAAGATGCTGTGTTTTCTTTCGGAGCAAATGTGTCAAACATCGGCACAAAAATAAGCTATAGTTCTGATGGCCCTAAATACTTTTTGCCGATGAATTTAAAAATCGGTGTGGCCAATACTATAAATATTGACGATTATAACCTGGTAACTTTTACCCTTGATCTGAACAAATTACTTACGCCAACACCTCCAATAAGAGACGGCGATGGCAATATTGTAAAAGGTAAGGATGATAATATTTCAGTGCCCGAAGCCATCTTCAATTCATTTAACGATGCGCCGGGTGGTGCCACTCAGGAGTTTCAGGAAATCAGTTTTTCGCCGGGTGTTGAATATTGGTATAACCAGTTATTTGCGCTCCGTGCCGGATATTTTTATCAAAATGCAAACGTAGGCGGTCGTCAATATGCTACTTTGGGTGTCGGCTTTAAATATCAAGCTTATAATTTCGATTTTTCGTACGTTGCTGCTTCTCAGCAACAAAGTGGTTATTCAAACACGCTGCGTTTCACATTGACAGCTAACCTTGGGGGCGATAAAAATTCGCACAAAAAATAATGGGGAAAATAAAAGTTGGGTTTGGGTTTGATGTACATCAGTTAAAGGAACAACATCCGTTTATTTTAGGTGGCGTTAATTTACAGCACCATGCGGGTGCCTACGGACATTCGGATGCTGATGTGCTATTGCATGCCATTTGCGATGCCCTGTTGGGCGCAGCTAATTTGCGCGATATAGGCTTCCATTTTTCAAACACAGACGACCAGTGGAAAGGGATCAGCAGTTTAATACTATTACAGCATGTAATGAAACTACTGCGCGAAAATGGTTGGGAAATAAATAATATAGATGCTATGGTATGCCTTGAGGCACCCAAAATTAACCCACATATCCCCGCTATGAAAACAAACATTGCTGCTGCTGCCGGCATCAGCGATGACGATATTTCAATAAAAGCCACCACCAATGAGCAACTTGGATTTATAGGCCGCGAAGAGGGTGTTGTTGCCTATGCAGTTTGTTTGATAGAGAAAAACGACCGTTGATTTTTCTTGATTCTGGGATTTCGTTGATTTATTTTAACGAAGATAGCCTTGCAAAGTTTTTGAAACTTTGCAAGGCTATCTTTCTTTCGGTCTTTACTGACTTTCGGTCTTTTCCGACTTTCGGACTTCCCTACTCCTCTCCGCTAACAACAGACTCTTTCTTTATCACCACATTGCCGGTACGCTTAAGAGCGCCCCAGCCGCTTAGTTCGCCTTTTAGTGCTTTACGGATTGATTTAAACAATACGTAGTACATCAGCTGCCTCCATACAAAACGTTGAGGTATAATATAAACCAGTTTTTTATAGTCTTCCTTCTGCATCCAAAAGGCTATAATTGAAACTATAAAATCAATTAAAACAAAGCCAACATAATAGGCAACTATCTTACCAGGTTTTTCGCCAAACAAACCAATCACCATTATCAGATCTGCCAAAGGCGAAAATAAGGGCAACACAATTTGAAAGATAAGGATATTAGGCATCCCAACCATTCCAAAAAATTTGTATTTTTTGTTAAACAGGGCGTCCTTATTTTTCCAGAAGCTTTGTATAACGCCAAAACTCCATCTAAAACGTTGATTTAATAAACCCTTAAGTGTTTCAGGTGCTTCAGTATAGGCTATAGCTTCGTCGCAATTTTTTACCACATAACCCTGCTTTAATATACGCATGGTTAAATCGCAATCTTCGGCCAGGGTATCATAAGTAAATCCGCCTGCCTTATAAATGGCTGATTTACGGAATGCGCCAATAGCACCCGGAACTACGGTTATACTATTAATAAGGTCGAAAGCACGCCTATCCATATTTTGGGAGGTAATGTATTCGATTGACTGCCAACGGGTAATTAAATTATTCTCATTACCTACCTTAACCGTACCGGCAACAGCGCCAATTTCTTCATCAGTAAAAAAGGTCATTAAATGATAAACGGCGTCGTCCTTAAGCTGGGTATCGGCATCAATACAAACAACAAAATCGTTTTTGGCATGGCTTATGCCAAAGTTAAGTGCCGATGCCTTGCCGCCGTTAGGTTTGGTAAGTATCTGTACCAAGGGATGATGGCCAAATTCTGAAGTCACCAGCTCATAAGTTTTATCTTTCGATCCATCGTCAATAAAAATAATCTCGAAAGATGGATATTGGGTTTTAAGCAGACTTTGTATTGTTTGTATAACCGTAACCTCTTCATTATATCCCGGTACAATAATGCTTACCGGTGGTAACAGGCTATGGTCAATTACAGCGCGGTTTAGTTTCTTATCATCCGAATATTGCCTTACCGCCAATATACCAATAAGCACCACCCTGCCCACGGCCAGAAAAATTGCCGTTAAAAACAGGTAAACCAAAAACCAGTTGCCATAAAAATAAAACTGAATTAAAAGGTTATACAAAGAGCCCAACACGCCTGAATTTGCGTCATCCTTTATAGGCGGCATCAGGTCGGCTTTTGTTTTATGTAAAACATCGGCAATGGTGGTAAACTGGTAACCGTGGCTTTTAAAGTAATGAATAATTATCGGCAGGGCTTTAACGGTCTCTTCGCGTGTATCGCCTCCGGCATCATGCAACAACAGCATAGAGCCTGCATTTTTTTGCTTTATAACGCGTGCAACAATACTATCGGCGGTTACGCCTGGCTGCCAATCCCATGGGTCAATAGATTCGCCTATGGTAATATAGCTTTGCTTGCGGCTCTCTGCTACCGGAATAACTTCCGCCAATGTTTGTGGTTCAGCATCCGCGTTAAACGGCGGTCTGAATAATATGGTACTTCTTCCAGTTACAGATTCAATAAGTTTTCGCGTGGCATTCAACTCCAGCTTTACCCTATCAACACTGATCAATGAAATATCAGGGTGAAAAAAAGTGTGATTGCCTATTTCATAGCCTTCGTCATATTCCCTGCGGAGCAGCTGTATATTTTTTTCGGCCATTGACCCAACTACAAAAAATGCTGCCGGCACATGTTCCGCCTTTAATATATCCAATATACGCGGGGTATAATCCGGGTCGGGGCCATCATCAAACGTTAAAACTATTTTTCCGGGCGCATAACCATATTTCCGGATCACATACTTGGTTGGCAGTTTGATATAATGCTGATTGGTGATCACATAATTTGTGGTATCCATCTGCACATCAATTTTGCCCGTGGTAGGCGTAGTTACCAGGTCCAAAACTTCACCGTCACCATCGTAGTCAATTTTGTTATTCAACCCAACAGTAGTCAGTTTTTTAATATCAATCCCGGTTTTTCTTAATGAATCAATAGACAGATTTTTTTGGAAAAATGTCCATAACCGAGGGTCTTCGGAGCCTAAACGCCATAAGGCCACACCTCCGGTGGCCCAATCATCGGCCATGCGGATAACGTTAAAATTGGTAGCAGCATCCGTAAAATAAACTGTATGCTCCAGGCTATCAGCATCAAAATAAGTATAGTGCAGGTTAGCTGAATTTGGATCAAAAGTTATTTTACTATGATTTTCTTGTGCGGTACTAATGGCCTGCGGATAACCGATAGGTTTACCCACGCTGTTCTCGGGCCAGTCATAAGCGCCACCCGCAATAGTGAGGATGATCTTTTCGCTCGGAATTCGTGAGTTAACATTATCCAGTATCTCTTCAACCCAGCGTTGGTTTGAAAGGTCACCGGCGTTACTGCCCTCGTTATGCTGATCAATAGCCATAACAAACAAAAAATCGTTATAATGCTGAAGAAGTTCCAGGTTATATTGATCATCATCAGGAGTTACGTTTTGTGTTACTAAAAAGCCCTGCGGATGTAAAATAGCATAAAGATCGCTCTCAAACTTGATATAGGTCTTACTGTTGTGATCCTTAATATCATCAAAATCAAGGTTAATACCCTGAAAATTAAACCTTTTTAGCTGTTTGGCTATGTTATTAATAAATTGTACCCTAAGCTTTTTGTTTTTGATAATGCGGTAGATGTCTTTAGTATCAAAACCACCGCTTATATTATTATAATTAACGTAGTTAGAGATGGAAAGCAATACCGGCTTTTTATATTTTTTGTTGAGGTTGATAAGCCCGGTATCCACATTAGCTACCAGTGTATCACGATTAGGAAAAACAAAAAAGCCCTCGCTAACCACCATATCCAGGCGGGAGATGTGATCAACAAGTGAGTTGTAAGCCTGTGGCTCCCACGCCCTGTAAAAAGCAGCATTAATACGGTCCTTATTGTTAGGGCGCTTTAGCTGGTGCAAATGCCGCGTGCGGCCTAACTTTTGGATCTCGGCCTTGTCAATTTTAAAATCCTTATATTTTTTCGACTTCTTTAAATTATCAAGCTCCTCTTTAGTAAGCTTTTTTGGTGCCGGATTTAAGTTTGGCAAGCTTGGATATTGTTTTGACGTTACTGTAATAACAGCAGCCAAAACACTGCAAGCCAACACTATAACAATAGCGCGGCTAAGCCATTTAAAACGTATCCATCTGCCGGGAGTATCAGTTTGAAAAACCTGTTTATCAGCCATTAAATTCTCTTAAATAAAGTATTATTCAGGTATAGCGGTTATAAAGTTAATTGGGATGCCAAAATTATTTGTGCGTTTTAACTTGTTCAATTGCCGAAAAGTCAACACCGCATTTACAGTTGCTGCCGCAGCTTTTTTTTGCAAACAAGTTTTTATAAAGAAGCCTTCCAACGTAAAATAAGGCTGCTACAAATAATACAGCTATTATAATTGTTTGAATATTCATGTCACAAATTTACTACAAATTATATATATACGTACAGACAAGTGAAATAGTATTTGGTTTAGTTTTTAAGGGAATGATTGTAATAAAGTCAACCTCCCGCATCTTGCTGCTGCTTAGCGTCATACCCCCCGTAGGCTCAGCAAAGCTTGATCTAAAAAATTAGGGATCATGGTATTTTGCGTAAGTGCTAATTTATCAGGATGTTGCAGTTGCGCCAGCATTTGTGTGTAGGTATCGATGCCATGTTCTGCTGATACTTCTTTTTTCTTTTCATCCTTTAGCAACATGGCTTTTACTCCGTCAACGTAAGCTTCCGGATGAAACTGGGTGGCAAAAAAGTATTCATTAAAACGGATAGCCATCATGGCACGGGGCAGACCGACACCCGTACGCTCCTTTTCAATAGCCGTTAGCCGGATTCCGAGCTCTGTAAATCTATTTTCATTTGGGTTGATGACCTGCCAAAGCCGGGAGTCTACCGCGTAAAAAGGATCTGCCAAACCTTTAAATACAGGTTCATTTGCGGCTTCGTTTGTTTTGTAAACAGGCAGTACACCATACGACGCTAAACCACGCAAATTAATATCGCCCAATTGGTATTTACGGCACATTAACTGAAAAGAATGACAAACAAAAAGGCCAAATTTCTTTTGAGCAGTGTTCGATAGGTTATGATCCTCCAGTTTATCTATTAACCCCCAATATTTGTTTTCCCATGCCGAGCCTTCGCTGTCAATAGGGTTACCGGGGCCTCCGCTCGAAATGTAAACATCAAAATTCATTCCCGGGGCTTCAAGCTTTTTTCGAACATCAAAAACTTCATAACTTAAGTCCAGATTGTTCCTCGTTTTATAAAGCTTCAATATTTGCTCAAAACCACTAATCCCATCATTGGCTACACCGCCATAAAGATCAAGAATGGCTACTTTTAAAGGTTGTTTATTGGCTTTTGTCATCTAATGAAGTCCCTTTATTTTTTGTGTAGTATACGTTTTGATGGTGGCAAAGTTATTGTTTTACTCATAATTTGTTACCAGATTAAACGTGCCGGTTCTTTATCTGAAATTACAAAATACAATTTTTTATTTGGAACGTTCAGCTTTGCTCCGATTTAATAATCTCCGATATTTTTTCCACTTTTACCCCATGCATCATCCCAAAGAAAACCCATGGAAAACCATTTCCGAAAAAATGATTTATGATAATCCATGGATCAGCTTAACCGAATACCAAGTGATTAACCCATCGGGTAATCCCGGAATTTATGGAAAAGTGCATTTTAAAAATATAGCCATTGGTGTTTTGCCATTGGATGATGAACTTAATACCTATTTGGTTGGCCAATACCGTTTTGCACTGGGGCAATACAGTTGGGAAATGCCCGAAGGCGGTGGTCCTTTAGGTATTGATCCTATTGAATCGGCCAAACGGGAATTATTGGAAGAAACAGGACTTAAAGCTCAAAGCTGGACAGAAATACAACGCCTGCACCTGTCAAACTCGGTAAGCGACGAATTAAGCATTCTGTATGTGGCCCGTGGTTTGCAGCAATTTGAGCCTGAGCCAGAGGATACCGAACAATTAATTGTTCATAAATTACCGTTTGAAGAAGTTTATCAAATGGTTTGCAACGGCACGATCACTGATTCAATGACAGTTGCAGCAGTGTTAAAAACACACCTGTTATTAATAGAAAACCAACTGTAACTATATCCAAATTCCGAAAAAAAGCTAAATTTGAGGCTTCTATGAGAAAGTTCTTCGGTTATATCTTGTCTCCATTTGCAATTCTTTCATTTGCTTTGGTACTACTTATTTTTCAGCCCATCCAATGGATCTGTTACCGTTTTTTTGGTTATTCGGCGCATAAACGGTCGGTTGATATTTTAAACCTATGCCTTTTACGAACCTTTAACATATTGTTTAACAGGATTATTTTTATTAATAAACAAAATTTACCTGTAGGCAGGCCCATAATTTTTTTGGCAAACCACCAAAGCTTAGGCGATATACCGCCTTTGATCTATTACCTGCGCAAGTACCACGCAAAGTTTATCTCGAAAATTGAATTAACCCGCGGCATTCCGTCAATTTCATACAACCTCAAATATGGTGGTGGCGCAAATATTGATCGTAAAGACTCAAGACAATCGGTAGCCGAAATTATCAAACTGGCTACACGGATGAAAGAAAACAAATGGTCGGCAGTGATATTTCCCGAGGGCACCCGTTCAAAAGACGGTATGGTAAAAACTTTTCAGGTTGGCGGTATAGCCACTATCCTTAAAAAATGCCCCGATGCTTTACTGGTACCCATAGCCATTAATAATGCCTGGAAAATGGTTCAGTACGGCTATTTCCCCCTAAGTACTTTTGAACGCATGACCTGGACAGTACTTGAACCCATTGAACCCAATGGCAAACCCATGGAAGATTTGGTATTGGAGGCGGAGAACAGGATTAAAGCAACTTTGGGGCAGGTTTGATTAGTCCTGAGTCTTGAGTCCACAGTCGTAAGTCCATAACGCTTTTGTTGCCATTTTTCGCAAACGACTAAAGACTTCAAACTAAGGACTAAAGACTTCCCTCAAATATTCTTCCCGTCGACAATCTTGAAAAACTCATCGCGATAGGTGTCGCCTACCGGGATAACCTTATCCCCCATAAAAATGCGACTGCGTTCAATACTATCAATTTTATTGATGGAAACGATGTATGATTTATGTACCCGCATAAAATGCTTTATTGGCAGCGCATCTTCCATCTTCTTCATATTTTGCAGGGTAATTATCCGCTCGGCAGTGGTAAAAATGGAGATATAATCTTTTAACCCTTCAATAAAAAGGATCTCATTTAAATACACTTTCTGTATTTTATGTTCCGTTTTTACAAAAATGAAATCGCTCAAAAAATCCTGTTGCGGACGTTGTGCAGGCTCGGGCTGTATCGGTTTAGCTGCGGGTTGTAAAACCGCCTGCGCCTTTTGCACCGATTTAAAAAACCTGTCGAAAGCAATGGGTTTAAGCAGGTAGTCAATCACATCAAGATCATAGCCCTCCAGGGCATATTGCGGGTAGGCGGTTGTTAAAATAACTTTTGCCTTGCCATTTGCTATACGTAAAAACTGAATTCCGGTAAGTTCGGGCATCTGTACATCTAAAAAAACGAGATCAACGTTACCCTCCTGTACCAGCGTTAAAGCCTCGATTGGATTGGTAGTAGCCTTAACCAATTGCAAAAATGGGATCTTTGACATATAATCTTCCAAAACATGCAGCGCCAATGGCTCATCGTCAACTATAATGCATCTGATCATTTTATAAAACTAATGATAATTCAACGGTATAAGTGTCCGTCTCATCCTGTATTTCTAAATTATATTTACCGTGATAAAGCAGATCAAGCCTGCGTTTAACATTATTTAAACCTATACCTCCCGAAGCATCACGGTTATTAACGTGCTTTTTATTTTGCATATAAAAATGCAGATGTTCGTCCTCAACATCAATCAAAAACCGTATTGGCGATAATGGATTACTTGCTACACCATGTTTAAACGCATTTTCAATAAATGCTATCAATAACAAGGGTACTATCCGCTGGTAGCCAATTTCACCATTAATTTTAAAATCAATAAATGCTTTGTTGCCGAATCTTATTTTTTGCAGGTCGATATAATTATGCAAATATTGTAATTCTTTTGCCAGATCAACCTTGTTATCGTTACATTCATACAACATATAACGCATAATTTCTGATAACTTAAGAATAGCCTCGGGGGTGGTTTCGGACCGTTGATAGGCAAGCGAGTAAATGCTGTTTAATGAGTTAAATAAAAAGTGAGGATTGATCTGCGATTTCAAAAAAGCCAATTCGGCGGTCAATCGTTGGTTTTCCAGATCGCGCTGAATGCGTTCATTGAGGAACCAATCCACCGTGAATTTTAAAATGGTGCTTAAAAACAAGAAGAGCAGGCTTGTAAACATCGTTCTGAAAAAGTAGGTTTCAAAGCCAATTACTTCGCCTTTCATCCTCATCAGCACATTGTGTTTAAAAATAACCCCCACGCCGTATTTACCCAGCCCATAAACAATTATCAGCACGGCTATTGAAATGGCATATATCCCGTACCGCTTTTTATCTAGAAACTGAGGTATCAGTAAAAGAAAATTAACGTAAAACAGGCTGATATTTATTATGGGATATAGCAGAAAAATAACCAACATATCGGCTATGCTCAGCTTTGTATCATTGCGTACAATAAACAGGCACAACGAAATAATTACTACCCAAAAAAATGTATGCCAGAATATTTGCCAGCGAAGTTTCATCACCCCTAATGTAATATTTTAACCTACTATTTGCGTATTATTTATATATAAACTGACGCTTTATCGATGAACGGGCAATATTATCCGACGAACGGGTAAAACCGGCTAAACATCCGTTCATCTATAAATCCCGGCTGTTGGTCTAATACTTTTTAGCAGCTGAATAATTTAATATTTCTTTGTTCTATCAAAATCAAAGACGATGAAACTATCAATAAACCAACCGCTGACCAACGAACAACAAGCACCTCAAATGATAGCTTCAACAACATTAAAAACTAAATCTCACGCCATGAAAACACTGATTACTAACTCAAACCCATTTATATTATTATTGGTACCGGTATTGTTTGCACTTATAATGGGTGTAAGCTATCAGTTTCAACACCAAAGAGTAGCCATTGCCAATACTACAGTTCATGCCACTTCACTTTTTTACAAAAGTGTTTCGCTTGTAAAAACTGTATGCGCTGTTGCTAAACAAAAAGTATGGTAATTAATACCGAGGGCCTAACCTTTACTTTTGGGCGGCAAAAAGTAGTAAAATCTTTATCGCTGCAGGTACCCGAAGGAAGCATCTATGGTTTTTTAGGGCCAAACGGCGCCGGCAAAACCACCACCATAAAATTGCTGCTTAGCTTGCTGAAAACGCAGGAAGGCAGCATTCATATTTTTAACAAAGAGCTGCAAAGCAACCGCATATCAATCTTATCACAAATTGGTTCATTAATTGAACAACCTGCCATTTACCTGCATTTAACCGGCAGGGAAAATCTATTAAACAGGGCGCTGCTTTTGCAGGTACCGGCAAGCCGGGTTGATGAAATGCTGAGCCTGGTGCATTTAGCCGATGCCGCGCATAAAAAAGCAGGACAGTACTCCTTAGGGATGAAACAGCGGTTGGGTATTGCTTTGGCATTACTCACAGACCCCAAACTGCTCATTTTAGATGAGCCCACCAACGGCCTTGACCCAAATGGAATTATTGAAATAAGGGAATTGCTGATCAGGCTTACCAGCCAGCATCAAAAAACTGTTTTTATATCCAGCCATTTACTATCCGAAATTGAACGTATGGCTACCCATGTTGGCATTATTAATCACGGTGAACTTTTGTTTCAGGGAAGTATTGATGAGTTACATGCATTAAGCCAGCCCCTTATACAAATTGAAACCGATAACACGGTAGATGCCGCTAACCTTTTAACACGCAACAGCTTCGCCGTTGCTGATGTTAACGATAATAATTTGTTTGTGCTTTACGCCTCAAAACAGCAAATGGGACAAATAAATACGCTGCTGAATAAAAACGGCCATACCGTATACAGCATTAATAAACAACAAAAGGACCTGGAAAAACTATTTTTAACCATTACCCAAAATACCTGAACATGAAGGGGTTTATACTATCATTCCGGTCTGAATTTTATAAAACCCGTAAAACAATGGGGTTTTGGAGTGCGGTGTTATTGCCAATAGTGCTCTGCTCCTTACTGTTTATTGGTTTTTTTAGCAAAAGTGCTGATCTATCGCATACGCCGGGATTGATTTTGTGGTTACGATTTTCAGGAATTATTTTAGGTGTTATGGGTACATTGATATTACCCATGCTTATAGTGTTTATTGCCTATTCGGTAAACAGTATTGAACACAAGGCCGATACCTGGAAAACACTATTCACGCTGCCTATTCCAAAGTTTTCGGTTTACGCGGCTAAATATTTTTATGCGCTATTTTTGATCTTTTTATGCCTCACGCTTTTTGTGCTCTTTACACTGGGTTTTGGTAATTTGTTATCGGCATTGAAACCCGAGTTAAAATTTAATGAGTACCATATTGAGGGTTTTTTATCAAAGGTATATTTTAAACTTTTCCTTTCTTCGCTGGGAATATTGTCGATACAGTTTTTGTTAAGCCTTTTATTCCGCGATTTTTTAAAGCCGATGGGAATTGGTTTTATTGCAACCATAACAGGTGTGGTACTGGCAACAAACAGTTGGAAATATGCGTACCTGTTCCCCTATTCGCACGGAATGCTGGCCATAAAATCATTACTGGATGGCCGCCATGCCCAATTGGCACCCGGCGCAGCGCCGCAAATCACCATTGACCTGTTTACTAATGAAATAATTGTAAGCCTTTCAATAGCCGTTGTGGTTTTTGTATTGGGTTATATTATTGTGTTGAAAAAGAGCGTGAAGTAGAGACGCAAAATATTGCGGCTCTACGTTTTTAATCAATCCTTTCTTCCTTTTCCTGCATCATATCGCCCACTTGTTTAAAATTGCTTTTTACAAAATGGCACCAGTCGCATTCTTTTTTACCACAGCCTGTGTTAAAATCGTGCGCCATAATTTTTTGGTATACGGTTGTGATCTGATTGGTTACCTCGGCAGTGTCTTCGGGCGTTATCATAATTTTTTCTTTGTGATATTCGCCTTCGTCAACCGGCTCTACAAACTCAAACAAGGTGCTTACAACCTCCCAATCAATAGAGTGATCGTTGTCTATTAATATTTTATAAAACACGGCCTGGCGCCAGTAATCACCGCCATTGGGCGCCTCGGTGGTTGGTTTTGTAAATTTATCTTTGGCGTATTTAAGTTTACCGGTTTTGTAGTCAACTACGGTGGCGTGCTTGCCTACAAATTCTACTTTGTCCAAATTACCTTTAATGGGTACGCCTTCCACCTCAACGTTTTTAATGGGGCGTTCGGTTACGGCTATCTTGTTCCAAACGTTTATGTTCTGGTTGTAGTAGGCGGGCAATATTTTTTCGCCATAATCCAGACGGAGTTTAAATTCTTCTTTGGTAAACGAGTCGCGGTTGCGGTACATATACCAGCGGAACTCCTTCATAAAATCATCTGTTAATGGAAACTCATTGCCATCATCCTTCAAATACTTAAAAGCCTTATTTAAGGCCCAGTGAACCGCCTGCCCAAAAGTAGCGGAGGGACTTTTACCAGCCGGAACTCTTATTAAACATTGAAAATAAAATCGGAGCGGACAATCAAGATAATTACTCAAGTGAGTTACCGATAAGGTGTAATCCTGTAGCAACTTATCGATATAGTTTTTATCCAGTAGTTCAATTTTAGGTCGATCTGCTTCGGTAAACTGTGTAGCCAAAAACTCAAGCATAACATCCTCACTAACTTTAGGGTGCTGCAATTGTAAATGCGTATCAGCCAAAATTTCGCCTACAAACTGCGATGCTTCCTGATCTTTCCCGTTTTTATCCATGCCTGCAAAGGAAATCGACAAGCATTGTTTAGCGCGTGTAAGCGCCACATAGAACAAACGTCTGGATTCTTCGCGCTGTGCTATGTCATCATCTGCCGATTGGGTTAAAGTATCAGGGTAGCTAAACCCATAATTACGGCCCTTGCTGTCCCATATTTTTTTACTACAGCCAATGAGGAACACATGCTCAAACTCCAATCCTTTTGAACCGTGGGCAGTTAAAAAGTTAATACCGTTTTCTGAAAATATAACCTGGTTCAATGCCAGCCTGATCTTATTTTCTTTCATCAGTTTGATGATACTAATCAGGTCGGCTAATTTAATTTCAGGTTTTTTACGACTTTCATCCTTCAAAAAATCAAAAAAATTGGTAAGCACCTGCATATACCAGCCTTTGTTGGGCTGCTGCATAATATATTTAAGGATACCCATTTTTGCAATAACCTGCTGAAAAAGCTGCTGAAGGGTATTACTTGCCGAATAGGTTAACAGCCCGTCAATATCATTGATCAAAAACTTCATGTTTTGGCCTTCAACCTTGTCAAACAAACCGGGCTGTGCCGGGGTACGCATCTGGCTGATGTATCGGCGCAGTGATGTTTTGGGCTCGTTTTTATTTACTGTTGAGTAGTTTTCTTTTGCTACCGCGACGCTTGCTTTTGCAACGTCAATAGGCGCAACGTCAAAAAAATCATAATGCATAATCTCAAACAGCAATTCATCACCGCTATAAGGCGAATCCATCTCCAATGCCAGGTATTGCAGTATGTTGATGATCTTTTCACCAAAAGGCAGGGTAAGAATATCTATTTTACGTTTGGTATTGATAGCTATTTGTTGCGTATCCAAATACTGAACCAGATCTTCCACCTGGTTATGATTGCGGTAGATCACAGCAATTTCGCCGGGCTCGGTGCCATCAGCTAATAACTGTTTAATTTGTATGGCTATATCTGCAAGTTCCTGGTCGGGGTTTTCATATTCTTTTATAACCGGGGCGACAGAAAGGTTACTAAAACGCGGATGCGCGGCCTGCAGATTTTTATCAAGCGCTAACTGGGTAGTTAAACGTTCGTTATTATTATTGATTAGCGCTTTTGAAACATCAAGAATCTGCTGGTTCGACCGGTAATTTTGTTTTAGCACAACTGTTTGCAGGGTGTGTACATAATCGTTAGCAAAATCGAGGATATTTTTCATGTTAGCACCCTGAAATTTAAAGATCGACTGGTCATCATCACCCACCACAAACACGTTGGGGATATCCCAATAATTGAGGATGAATTTTAACAGCTCATTTTGTGAGCCGCTGGTATCCTGAAACTCATCAACCAAAATATACTGATAACGTTCCTGGTAACGGCGCAGCAATTCCTCATTTTCGCGGAAAGCTTTTAACACCCAAAGGATCATGTCGTCATAATCATACCGGCCGCGCTCTTTCATTTTTCTATCAAAGTTGCGGTACTCGCTAACTGCTGCCAGTAGCTTTTTCATGGTATCATGCGCCTTATCAATTTCCTTCTGATTAGGATCGCCGGCTTTGATGCCTTTGGTCGCATTGGCCCGCTTATAGAAAAAGCCATCGCGCAAGTGAAGGTCTGTTAAATATTCAGCAACAGCGTTATTGATCAAATCCTCGCTCCAATCTTCTTTTTTCATAGTCGAAAAAAGATCTTTCAATCGCGGCGCATCGTAGTAAATTTCGCCGGTAAACCGTTTGAGCAGGTGGTCATTGGGAAACTCATCTACCAGCTCGCGGAACAACATCGCCGATTCCAGATCGGACAATGCTTCCAAATTCAACTTGCCAAAGTAATCCAGATTTTCCTGGATGATCTCGTTACAAAAAGCGTGGAAAGTATAAATATTAACGCGGTAAGCATCAGGGCCAATAAATTCAAAAAGGCGTTTGCGCATGGCAACCGCACCGGCATCGGTATAGGTTAAACATAAAATTTCGTGAGCGCTGGCATCCGTCTCGGTTAATATTTTGCCAATACGTGCCGCCAGAATTTGGGTTTTACCCGTTCCCGGCCCTGCGATAACCAAAACAGGGCCATCCATTTTGTTAACGGCGGCCAATTGTTCGGGGTTAAGCTGGGCGAGTGCTTGTTGAAATTTTTCGTTGTATTTGTTGGAGGTAGATTGCATAATGGTTAGGTAAAGATAACAAAGATGCAGCGAGATAGAAAGCGGTAAAATGAGGAGTGGACCGATTGCGGGGGAAAACAGGTATTGGCAGAGCGAACAACTTCAACAACCGATAATCTGAAGGAAACTCTTTAGGATTTCTTGTTTCTTAATTTATTCAGCTCAACTACGTCACTAATATCCTGTCGGCGACCGGTTGTTTGTTTATTTCTTATTAAATCATCTAATCCAATATAATTAATCAAAATGCCATCTACTTCAATAACTAATCTATTGATAAATGCGTCCTTAAAGTTCACGCCGTCAATTTCGTTAAGTATATCTATTCGTAGCGGGGGATAGCCTATTTGAGTGATTCCTCCTTTTTGCAGAAAATCATCTTTTGTCATACCCAATGATGCCATCCCAAACTTATTGATTACGTCAATCGTCTTTTTAGCATTACTGTCAGACAAGTCTATCCAAATATCCAAATCACCCGTATGCCTTGGTTTTCCATGAAATGCAAGTGCATATCCCCCAACAATCATGTAGTCAACTTCCTGTTTATTCAACAAAACAACAAAGTCTTCAAAATCACTATCAAGTGTCATTGATGCAGTTTCCTTTTTATAATTACAGTTTTATCTATTCGCTGGCCGGGCTGTAAACTGTGAGAACGTAATTGTGTAACAGCCGCAATGCGTTCTTCTGGCGGCCGGGATAACCAATATAACATATCCTCATAGCTCTCATCTATGTCTTTCAACGAAGCTTTTCTAACAACAGGAACTATTTTCATAATGCAATCGGTATTCCACTAAATATACATAAAATTGGGTAAATACCGGTTTATTTTCCTCAACTTTTTATCACGGCCAGCATCTGGTAAAACTCATAAATGTTTATAGCGGTAGCAGGGTCACCGGCTATAAAGTCTTTAACTTGCTCTTCATCGTCGGCGGCTATTATTCCTAATCCGTAAACACCTTTGGGATCTAATACCGGACCAAAGAAAAGTACAATTCCTTTTTCCATAAAACCTCTCCAATAAGCAGAATGCTGCTGCATAATGGCTCGCTCCTCTGGTGTCATATCTTGCGCAAAGGTTGGACGATTGGGTGTAAGCTTTAAAGCAAAGTGTTTCTTATCCATCTTTCTGTTTTTGCTAATACTAATTTAAATCAATTAAGTCGAATTTAAATCAGCGCCCATTTATACATTATAATTTCGCAGCAGCAACAATGTCTCTTACTTCCAAAATTTGCTTATCGTATCCATACCGGGTAACATTTATCATTGCCAAACCTAACTCGGTTAAAGTACTTGCCAAATTTGACGAAACTGCCCTGAGGATCGGGTACATCCAACTAAAATACTTATAATAAGGAAGCATGTTTTTTAATCCTTCGGTGGCATGCAAATACCCCGGTCTAAATGCAAATACCTGTTTAAATGGCAATTTCATTAAATCGTTCTCTGTTTTTCCCTTTACCCGCGCCCACATCGACCGGCCTTTTTCGGTACTATCCGTGCCACTGCCTGATACGTAGCAGAAAGTCATATCGGCATTGTGTTTACTAAGTGTTTGGGCAATGTGCATGGTTAAAGTGTAAGTAAGCCTGGTGTATTCCGGCTCTTTCATGCCGATAGAAGAAACGCCCAAACAAAAATAGCAGGCATTGTAACCCGCCAACTGATCTTCAATCGCAGAAAAATTAAAAAAATCAGGATGAATTATTTCCTTTAGTTTTGGATGAACAACCCCGCAAGGTTTTCTGTTGATCACTAAAACTACCTCTACATCGGGATGCAGCAAGCATTCATGCAAAACGCCTTCGCCAACCATTCCGGTTACACCGGTTACAATTGCTTTTATTTTTTCAGTCATTGTTGAAATGTTTAAAAGAAAATAGCGATATGTTTTAATCTATATCGCTATTTAAAAAATTTAGGTTCGTGATGTATTATAACCAAAAGCTATAACCAAGCGCTACTGTTCCGGCACCTGCATTATTTTTACCGTTAGCTGTTCCCTTTTGAATGTTCAGGAAACCGAAATTACCACCGCCTTCAATAAAAATATAACTCTTCTTTAGCTTATAAGCAAAGCCAACGTTACCTTCAATTCCGAAGTTGAAATCATGCAGCTGGCTTTTGATATCTTGCGTATTATCAAAGGATTCGGCACCTGTAGGCAGCGCCTGTTTATTGCCCTGCGGGTCTACTACATAATATTCGCTTGAACCTGAGGTTACCTGTTTTGCAGAAACCAACAGGCCTACAAACGGACCGGCATCAACATATATTCTGAACGGCGATGTTTTGCTAAGATTCCAGCCAAGTTTTGCCATTATCGGCAGCATCAGGTAATTTAATTTTGCTGTGCTATTAAAAGTAGCATAAAGATAGGTTGGCGGAGGATTAGGCAGAAAAAATGGAGCCGCCTGGGCTGGAGTTGGGAAAGCCTGAAATCCGTCTTTCTTACCGCCTTGTGATGAATATTCCAGCATGGGCTGAATAGAAAACTGATCGGATATTTTAAATTCAGCAAAGATTCCGGCATCAAGGCCTTCTCTTGAGCTGTAACCTGTATTAAGTGGGTTTTGGTTGCCGCTTCCTGCTGTAAGGTTAGGAATACTAAGCCCTCCCCGTACGCCTATGGCAACATCCTGTGCATTGGCATTAATAAATAAAAAGGTAAAATTTAAGAGTAGAGTGTAAAATAATAATTTCTTCATGATTTAAAAAGTTTTAGTGGGTTAAACAAAAAGCATTTAGAAAAAAGAATATGATTAAGGTTATTAACATCTAAAATACATAATTTTAATTATTTCATTACCTAAAGCCCACGTTATCTCAAATATTACACAAATGTGTAAATCAGTTTATTTAACACAATATACCATTACTGGAGCCTGGGTTCCATCCCGTTTGTAAATACGGCATTAACGGTAACAGGTAACTTTCCAGTGGCTTTTAACTGCCGGGTAATAACTTTTACTGCCGACCGCTGTAAGTCATCCGTCATTTGATAGCAGGCCAGCAACGCGCTGCATTTTTCAATTCCTGGCAGACCGGCTATGGTATAAGCGTTAGCGAAAACGGTTATTGCGGTGTTTTTGTACGATGAAAGTGTTGTGATAAATGCTTTAACATCCTCAGTATAATCCAGTTTACTTGCGGGACGCAAACGGGTATCATTTATGCTCACATAAATTTGATTATATTGTTTTAATGTTGCCAGTAAAGCTTTTAATTCTGGTTCTGGCGAATTTTTTGCTACTGAAAACAAGGTACTATTGGGGTACCATTTGGCTAATTCCTGCTGAAAAACAGTTGCCTGTTTAACACCGATGCTGATAATTGCAGTTTTTTGCAGTGGATCCATCTGTAAGGATGCGGCATCTCCTTTTAACTGCGTTACAGCGGCATCGCTTAGTTGTTGTACCAATTCTTTTTCTGCGGGCCGGTTCAGGTCGTCAATTAAATGTTCCGTGTTAGTTTCGCGGTAATTATTTAAACCTGCCCAATATTTGGCAGCCAATACTTTTTTTACCCGGGCCTCAAATTCATCGGCCGATATTTTTTCTTTACGAACTGCCTTACGGATCAATTTTATTGCACGGGCCGAATTTTCAGATAATTCGATAATATCATTACCTGCCAGAAAAGCCTTTATATCCGCCTCGCCGTTAGGGAAATATTTAACTACGGCTTTCATTTCCATAGCATCCGAAATTACCAAGCCTTTAAAACCAAGCGAATCTTTTAATATCCCGGTAACAATTGGCCTTGATAAAGTAGAGGGAAGCTTTTTAGTGGTGTCAAGCGACGGAATATCCATGTGTGCTATCATTATACCACTGATACCTGCCCTTATGGCTTCTCTAAAAGGATATTCTTCCAGCGTATCTAACCGCTCGCGGCTAAAAGGCAACAATGGCAAATCCAGGTGCGAATCAACATTTGTATCGCCATGACCCGGAAAATGCTTTGCCGTTGTTAAAAGACCGGCATCCTGCATCCCAGCCATATACGCAATACCTTTTGCTGCAACGTTGTATTTATCATCGCCAAACGAGCGGTAATTAATAACCGGATTATTAGGGTTATTGTTAATGTCCATATCGGGACCAAAGTTTATTTGCATACCAAGCCGCTGAAAATCATAAGCAACCTGCTGTCCCATTTTATAAATCAACGAGTTATTTTGTATGGCGCCCAATGTCATTTGGTATGGATAAGATATGGTTGAGTCGAGCCGCATACCTACACCCCACTCGCCATCCATTGCAATAAGCAAAGGAACTTTAGCCAATTTTTGATAGCGGTTAATCAAATCAGCCTGTCGCACCGGGCCACCCTGAAAAAAGACCAGCCCCCCAACCTGCTCATCACTTATCACCGAAGCCACAGAATCTTCATAAGCCTGGCCTTTATCAGTATGTGCACGTACAAAAAAAAGCTGCGCAATTTTTTTTCGCCGGTTCATCTTCTTAAAAACGGAATCAACCCAATGGTTCTGACGATTTAGCGATGTTATAAAATCTTCTTTTTGGGCAAACGTTTTGGTTGTAATAAGGGTTATAATAACTATTAAAGCACATTTAAAATGCTGTTTATGAAGTTTCATAGTTCAAATGTAGCTTAAATCTTATTTTACCGGCATGGTTTTTAATACGAAACAGATTAAAAAAAAATAAATTTTAAATAAACCTTTTTAACAAAAATTGCTCTATACAATATACTAAAACAAATTATTCATGAAAAAATACCTCTTTTTAGCGATTTGTCTGCTGGTTGCAGGTTCGGTAAGCGCACAAGGTTATTATTATGGTCCGCATCCTGTAAGGCGCCCGCCCCCACGTCGCCAGTCAAGTGATTTTAATCGCGTTAGGGTGGGGATTGCCGGAGGGTTAAATATTGCCGATGCCGTTGACCCTTACAACCCTTATTATAGCACGGGTTCTATAGCAGCCTTTCACGTTGGTTTAACCTTAGATATACCGATTTCTTTCCCGATATCATTTGCACCAGAAGTTATGTTTTCGCAAAAAGGATATTACGCCCAAACTACCGATGGTAACTTTACACAACGGAGTAACTTTATTGATGTACCCTTATTGTTCAAATTCCGGTTATCGCCGTTTGTTAATTTTGTAACGGGTCCGCAAATATCTTTCCCTATTTCAACATCCAATACTTATGATACTGGTTTTGCAGCAGGCAGTGAATCTAATTACAATACTACCAGCGACAGAACAGTTATTGGTGGTGTTGTTGGTGTCGGATTTGATCTTACTTCTAATATCGAGCTTCGTTTCAGGTACATATATGACTTCCAGGAAACTTCGGATAATAGTTATTACGTTCCCGGATATCATAATGAGGTTTGGCAAATGGGCTTGGGTCTCAAATTCCAATAATACCGGTTAACAAATCCCTAATAAAAAGAGTCATTCAAATTAAAGTTTGAATGGCTCCTTTTATTGGGGTAACTATTGAATCTGTTATTATAAATTTCTATGCAAACATAAACGCCGCCGCCTGTTTAAACATTGACTTGGCCCATCTTTTTACCTTTTTACGGACAGACTTTTGCTTGCGCCTTTTTGTTTCGATATCAAAATCATTGTTAATGATAAACAAATCAGCCTGCTTTTCGGGTACTACAAATAGCGGGTGCGTTATTTCATCCATTTCTGCCAAAGGAATATTAGCATATACGCTATCTTCAGTAACGGTATTAGTTGCGCCTTCCTTGAACCCAATATTTGAAATTAAATTTTCATTGGGGATGATGACAAGCCCATTGTTAAAGAAGTTTATAAAATCAAGCGGATAGGCCCACGAGTTAATTTTACCGGCCTTTACTTCGTTAAAAATAGTTGCCCAGCTTTCAACCACTAATGGGTCCTCATAAATATTTCTTAACTTTTCCTTTATCTCGACGCTGTCATACTTAATAAGTGATTTATCATATTCTTTCCAAACCCTGCGCCAACCTGCCCAGCCCCACACATGCGTTCTGTTTGAAAAATAATAGCTGCTATCGCCCCACTTTTTGCCCTGCTGCAAGTTACAACCGGTAATATGTCTTATACGTGTATCTTCACGATATTTATCAAGCAGCATATCGCAAAATTTAAAAAAACTATTAGCCGGCAAACAGTCATCCTCCAATATTATGCCTTCCTCTTCCTGGTCAAAAAACCAGGTAACTGCTGCCGAAACTGCATCTCTGCAACCGGCATTTTTATTCCTGAAAAGCGTTTTTAGCTCGCAATCCCAATCAATTAGAGATACAATTTCCCTAGCCCGTTCACATAGCAACTCATCTTCCGGCTTATTTGGGCGTGGCGCATCGGCGGCTATATATAAGCGCTTGGGTTTAGCAGCTCGTATCTGTTCAAATACCCGGTGCGTAGTATCGGGCCGGTTAAATATCAAAAATAACACTGCCGATTTTGTTTGATAGGGGGTCTTGTAAAGCTGAGGCATATTATTAGTTTACTGTATTCGTGTTAAACTTATTTATGAACAGAAAGTTTAATCGAAACGTATAATAATAAAGTAACAATCTTGATATGAAGCCACTACCCCAAGAGTAAGACTTTACTATGAAAACAAGATGAAATCCGGCTTTAAAAGATTTTTTTTTAAAGAGTTAAAGAAATTAACTTTTAATCAGCATTAAAAGTCTGCATATCTATCAGCCTTCTGTACAGGCCATTTTGGGAAATTAAATCGTGATGATTACCTTGTTCAACAATCTGGCCGTTCTCTAATACTACAATAATATCAGCATTTTGGATGGTACTCAGGCGATGTGCAATAATTAACGAGGTGCGGTTTTTCATCAAATTATTTAAAGCATCCTGAACCAATTTTTCAGATTCAGTATCCAGTGCTGATGTAGCCTCATCAAGCAACATTATCGGCGGATTATTCAATACCGCGCGGGCGATACAAATCCGCTGCCTTTGGCCTCCTGATAGTTTGGCGCCACGGTCTCCTATATTGGTTTGGTAACCTTTCTCGCTTTCGATAATAAAGTTATGGGCATTGGCTATCCGGGCAGCATTTTCAACATCTTCTTTGGAAACGTTGGTTTTTCCAAATGCAATATTGTTAAATATTGTGTCATTAAACAGTATAGACTCTTGGTTTACAACACCTAATAGCGACCTTAGTGAATATGCCTTAATATTGTTGATGTTGATTCCATCAATCAATATCTCGCCGGATTGCGGTTCTGCAAAATGCGGTATCAAATCCATCAGTGTTGATTTTCCACCACCCGAAGGCCCCACCAGTGCAACTGTTTTTCCCTTAGGCACTACAAAGTTTATGTTGCTCAACACATCCTTTTCGCCATAAGCAAAAGACACATTTTTAAATTCGATATTCTTATCAAAGCTACTTATCTCTACAGCATCAGGCAGATCTTTTATCGCTGGCTTTTCGTCAACAAGCGCCAATACCCGTTCGCCCGCTGCTATACCGGCATGTATATTACTGAATGAATCTGAAATGGCTTTTGCCGGACGCATCAATTGTGAAAATATGGCGATGTAAGCGATAAATTGGCCACCACTCAAATCCGACTTTTTATTCAAAATGAGGTATCCACCATACAGCACAATGCAGCTTATCATAATAATTGCAAGGGTCTCGGAAACGGGCGACGCTGATTGCTGGCGCTTCGCCATTGAGCGCAATATTTTTGAATACTTTACATTCTCATTGTCAAACCGTTTTTTAATGAAATCAGTAGCGTTAAATGCCTTAACAATTCTAACGCCTTGTAACGATTCATCCAGATAACTGATCATGTTACCATAGGTTTGCTGAGCCGAAATTGCCTGACTTTTTAAGCGCTTTACAATTTTTGATATGATAAATGCTGATACAGGCACTACCAGCAGTGATCCTAAAGTAAGTTTAAAGGAAATAGAAAATAATAGTCCCAGAAAAACAATCATCTGCGCAGGCTCTTTAAATATTACCTGTAATGTTGCTGTAACCGAAAACTGAACTACTTGTACATCCGACGCAATTTTTGATATGATATCACCTTTACGCTGGCTGTTAAAAAAGCCCAAATGCATATCCATCACGTTATTAAACACCGATCTCCTTAAATTTAAAAGCGTGTGCAAACGCAAATTTTCCATTGTACGCGCCGATAAATAACGGAACATGTTCCCTATAATCATCGTCACAATTATAACTCCACAGATGTATTGCAAAGCCCCCCAGTTGCCGTGGGTATGAATAAAGAAATTCATATAATATTTAAACCAACCCGTTATGTCAAGCAAAGCCGGTTTGTGCACAACAACCACTGTAGCCGTATTGCAGGCATTGTTATTTATAAAAATGGTATTGAGCAATGGTATCAATAAAGGGAACACCATTGAACTGAAAAGAACATACAATAAGGTGTACAGAATATAAGGAATTGCAAACTTCTCAATAGGTTTTGCAAAAGAAAGAAGCCGGAAATATGTCTTCATTTAAAACAATAAAATAAACGTGCAAAGCTAACAGTTATTAATGAATTACGGTTACTGCTTTGATTGTAACCGTAATTAGCCATTATTTTTACGTACAGGTTATTAATCAGGCAGGTACTTTGCCGTTATTACTTAATTAGGCTGCAAAAATTGCAGCACAGCCGCTGTCACTCTTTCAAAACTGATGTTTGTTACACATGGGTAAGGTTCATTTTCTTCGGTTTTAAATTTACAAACCCAATTGCAGTTATAACATTCCATTTTTTCGAATACACATACCGGTGCGTTTTCAAACTCCGCCGGATAAGGCGCAAAACGCCCGAAATGGCCGCCTCCGAGTATACACACCGATTTTGTTTTTGTTGCCACCGCTATGTGGATGGCACTAGTTTCGTTGGCTATTACCAGGCTTGCATTACCAATTAAATCTACCAATTGCGCCAATGATGTTTTGCCTGTTAAATTATTAACCCGTTCCAATTGCAAGTTCTCCGTTAAATAATTACCTATATCGGTTTCGGCGGGGCCGCCAGCCAGGTAAATGGTTTGCAAGGAATGTTCAGTGATGATTTTAATCAGCGCCAGAAATTTTTCTTTTTCCCAGCCACGTTTTACGGTCCCTGCTCCCGGAAAAATGACTATTCCTTCCTTTGTGGTTTTATTAAATGGAAGCGACGGAGCGACTATATCAATCCTGCAATTTAAAACGTTTTGAAAAAAAAACCTTGATCGTTCAAATTCAAAATAAATCTCTGGCGGGAGGATAAGCCTATCGGTGTAAAATTTATCCGTTTTCTTTTTGTATCGGGCGGGGATCCCTTCATTATCGCTTTCAAAACCGATTATTTGCTTTGCAGCAGTTAGCCCTGCAAGTCCGTCGGTACTTAAAATCCGGGAGTATGAAGGCAGCAAAACGGTTTCATAATTGTTTTTAAACAGCCGCCAGCCCAGCTTCAGCGTTTCAAATGGTTCGCCGTAAAGTGCATAAGATTTTGTGAAGTAAAAATTATCAATAAAGGCGGCATCGTTTTGCAGCGCAAAATCCTGCCATATTGTATTGCCAAGCAAATCAACCCGGTAATCTTTAAACCTCTCAGAATCTTTTACAAATTCAAGATAGTTTCTAAAAAGCACATAATCGCCTATAGCATCGGTTTTGATGATTAGCAACCGCTTTTTCCGGCCTCTGAATTTTGCCAGAAAGCGAAACAGAAATGGAAGTTTAAGCAGGATAAACCGGGTTAGTCTGAACAAGTTCCTGTTTTTTACCATCAACTTAAAAATAAATTATTCCTCATTTTCTGTTTTGTATTTACCCGGATTAAGGCTCTCCTTAAATTTTCTGAAAACATACCTGAACCATATTACCGGCCCATGATGTTTTAAAATCAAAAATGCCTGATCCCGCTTAAATTTAGTATCCGTTTTCACCGACGAAACGCCGGTATTATTAAAATTAGCAATCGCCATTTCAATAAATTCAAAACGATAATTCTTATCGCCCCAAACCTGCATATTAAGCAAATGATCTGCGGTGATGGGGTATTTTGTATTGTACTTATATTTTTTAAATACCGATGCCGGGTACACAATTGCCTGGTGACATATCGTAACCTTTGCGTGCCTATAGGCATCAACAAGGCCGGGGGGTATCAATTGTTTCCCTCGTAATGCCTGCCCATAATATATTACGGAAGTATCCTTTAAATGATACAGGAATTGAGAAAAATCAGCGAACAACTCATCATCAGCCCCCAAAAAATACACCCATTCGCCTTTTATATATGCCAATGCCTTATTCATGGCATCGTAGATGCCTTTGTCGGGCTCACTTTTCCAGAAAACAATTTTTGCTGAATTTTCTTTTAAAATATTAACAGTACCATCTTTACTGCAGCCATCAATTATTATTATATCTAAAAACGGGTATGTTTGCCTGTAAATGCTGTCGAGGCATTTTTGTAAGGTAACAGCGGCGTTAAACGTTACTATTATTATGGAAACTCTGGGCAGATTATTTTTATCGGAATTTATATTAAAAGTCATTCGATGGCTGTTAAAATAGTGCCTGTAAAGCACTTTACAAATGTGGCAAATTATAAGTAATTCAAAAGTATGATAATTGACGAAAGTAATGGTTTAACTAAAGCACCTCATAACAAGGCTATAATATCTGTTATTATTGTTACCTATAATGCCGCCGCAACTTTGCAGCAATGCTTAAACAGTATTTTTACCCAAACTTATAAAGCCATTGAAATTATTATTATTGATGGTGCCAGCACAGACAGAACCAAAGCTATATTACAAGAAAACGCGCAGCATATATCTTTTTGGAAAAGCGAACCCGACAAAGGCATCTACGATGCCATGAATAAAGCCCTTAAACACGTACACGGAAACTGGGTATACTTTTTAGGAGCTGATGATGAACTTCGACCAGAGTTTTCAGATATTATTCCGCAACTTAATGATCCTACAGCAATTTATTATGCAAATGTATTTTCCAATGGTGCAAAACGCATCGGGCTGCTCAATAAATACCAATTTGCAAAAGCCGGTCCTTACCACCAGGCTATGATCTATCCGGCTTCGGTTTTTAATAAGCATAAGTTTGATTTGCGATACAAGATCTCGGCAGACTTTGCTTTAACCCTTAAGCTTTATGGCTACAACGATTTTCATTTTGTATACAAAGATTACATTATAGCAAACTTTAACCATACCGGTGTATCGGGTACCCAGATAGATGTACCGTTCCAAAAAGACAAGGCCCGTTTGATATATGAAAACTTCGGCCTTAAAATATGGCTGAGGTATATGATCCGAAAGCTGAAAAGCCCAAACAACCCGAGGGCATAATATTATTAAACGCCGCTGCCACTAAGATTATCAACCAGCCACTCAAAATGTTCCTGGAAAAAGAAATCATGGCTACCTTCACCTTCGGGAATTACGTTTATGATCTCATAAGACACCTCCAGAATACGTGGAATTTTTAAAGCCTCGGCAATAGAGTAAGGGAATGATTGATTGCCAATAAAAAAACGGCACCCGGCAATTATCTGAGCCATTTGCAAAAAATCATTCATTTTAACCCACTTTATTTGCGGCAAAAATTGCTTCATGTCATTGTACTCACTTTCAATACCTATAAAGGCCAGCTTATCAAATTTATTGATAAAGGAGTAATCAATAGCCTTGTTTTGATACCGGCCACTGCGCGCAATAACAATATGATCAGTAAAATTAGTATCGGGCGTTATGGCAAGCCATTTTTGCCACAGATCAGCACTTACACCTGTGATATACCCGCACCAGCGGGCTATGTTCCCATTGGTAGGTATTACACCTGACCGAAAGTAATCAAGATCGATATCAATAGATTGATCGGCATAAATTTCACAACTGTTAATATAAAGCTGCGACTGAATGAGCGGCATAAGCATACCAGCCATAGCCTCATTTAACATTACGCCACCAAGCGGATGGTTATTGTAATTAGGCAAATTAACTGAGCGCCCCAACCGCAGGTATAAATTTATACTGGCCCCGGTTATTTCAAAAATCTTTTTTATAGTAGGCAGGGCATATATAATATCGCCTGCATTGCCGCTGTGTGTAATATTAATTTTATGGGTAGCATCGGCAACGGCTTTAATTTTATTAATGTTGTTTAGCTTATTGTTACCGGTTAAAAAGTTAGTAAACTCAAATTGCTTATAATTTATAAGGTCCCACTTATAATCTTTATAGCCGGATTTGTTGGTATATTTTAACCACAGTCTGCTTATTAATTTTCTTTTTTTAAACATATTTATTCCATTTCAGCAACGTGGTATAATATATCGTATTATTTAAAATAACCTTATTTTTCAAGGCATTGTTCATATAACTCAAGGTATTGTTTTGCTGTGGTTTCCCACGAAAACTTTGCAGCATGGTTCATAATGTTTTCGGTCCGGTTATTTTCATTATAATCCTGCATCCCTTTTAAAAAAATTTGCAGCATGTGTTCTGGCTCAAAACTATCAAAATAATAAGCCGAATTTCCCCCAACCTCGGGCAGCGACGTAAATTTTGATAAAAAAACGGGCTTGCCAAAATGCATCGCCTCAATTACCGGCAAACCAAAACCTTCGGCAATTGAAGGAAAAACAAAAGCACTGCAATTTTTAAAATACCAGGCCTTATCATCATCAGATACAGGGCCGGTAATAGTTACGCGGTCACTTGCGCCAAACTTCTCTGCTTCCTCAATTATCCGGCTTTTATGCGGTGTTTCGATGCCCGAAATCACCAATTCAAAATCGTTTCCCTTTAATAAAGGCGGTAAAAGGTGAAATCCTTTTTGCACCGATAACAATCCAATAGTGAATAAAAAAGGCTTTTTAGGCACGTAAGCAGGCGTATGGTCATCAGGCACAATAAGCTTATCGGCACCGTTATAAATAACGCTTATTTTGCTTTTTGCCTCGGGGATAAGCTGCACAATATCATCCGCAACAAATTGCGATATGGTAACTACCTTGTCGCAATAAGAAATAAATCTTTTTAACTTGTTAATGTGCTTGTCTATTTTCCGTTGCGGCTTATATTTTAAATGAACATTGTTAACATCATGAATCGTCATTATTCTTTTGGCATTAACGCTATACGGCCTTAAACGGCAGGTTTGGTCGGTAAAGTGAACCACATCAAACTTATTGCGCGCCGGGAAAAATAAATTATGCAATCTGGACAAGTACATAATTTCAACCTTGCCATCAAAAAACCAGATTGTTTTTTTAAACATATAATAAACCAGCTTAAACCTATCCTTGTTTTGCCGGATCAACGCTTCACCAAGACCTTTGCCGAAAGAAAAATACCCTGAGTTAGGGTTTTTCATTGAATCAAACGTAACTAATACTTTCGGTCCTGACATTTTAAATCTTTCATTTCAACAAATCCTTTTCCTAAACTTTAAGCTTATGTAAGTTATTATTTTTTCCAACCAGGTAATAACTGGGAAAAACAATTACAACTATTTTAATTCACGCTCTGCAAAGCATTACTTTACTATTTTATAATTCCTGTATTCGCTTACACGCCAACCAGTAATGTCTTCAATCTTCTGCAAAAATTTTCTTCTCAACGTCATTTTCTTGTGCAACTGATCAAGGTCGATATTAAGATTCCAGTTGGTTGCTGCTATTCGTTTTTGCATTACCGCTGGGTGACTATCGGTAAATCTAATTAACCTGTCTGCGTTTTTATAATCAAACTCAAACGTTTCGGGCAGGTTTTGCTCCATCCAGGCATCATCGTGATAAAACTGGTTAAAATTGCGCAGCTTATTTTTTAAACCGGCCGGTGGTTTTACCCATCCGTAATGATATATATAAGCATCAATCAGCTTAACCTTTATCTTACGGTCATCCCATCTGAAACCTTGCGCGTCGCGATATGAATGTATGGCGCTGTTGTTTCGCAAAATTCTTATCTCGCGCCGGTACCAACGGCGCGAATGCCCGTAATAATCGTACGAGCCATAAAAATGCAGGTATTTAAACAACAGCCCTTCAATATTGCCATTATTTAAATTCTTTTCCATTTCCTCCTTTATCAGCGGGAGATACTTTTCGTGTACGCATTCATCGCCCTGTATATAAAAAGCCCAGTCGGCATCAGGCGAGATTCCTTTAAAAGCTATATCTGTTTGCGCAGCAAATACCTGGCCCCCATCACGTAGAGATTCGTCCCAAACGGTATGGACGATCCTGATTTTTGGCGAGTTTATGCCTTTTATCAACCCTTCGGTATCATCATCGTTATTGCCCAATGCCACAACAAACTCGTCGCATATCGGTAATATCGAGGTGATGGCCTCTACAATGGGATAATCGTTTTTTATTGCATTCCTGATAAAAGTAAACCCGGCTACCTTCATTTATCTGATTTTAAATTTAATTACGCTTTTAAGCATCGATGTATTTGGTGCAAAGCATTTCGCAGCAAAGATAACTTTATAAGGCTTTCTGCCGATGCGATAATGTTTATTGTATCTGAAATTGTTTTTACCAATGCCTTGCTATAGCGATGGGTTTAGGGTTCTTAGTGAGCCTCACCATTTTATCAGGTCATAAACAGCTTTTGCGCGTGATAAAGTTTACCGTGTGAACGCCTTAAATGCATTTAGAGCGTGATAAAATTTACCGCTTAACGCTCTAAATGCGTTTAGAGCGTGATAAAAATTGAGCATTTAACGCCCTAAATGCGTTTAGAGCGTGATAAAAAATCATTGCACTTTTAATACAATATGCTGTATATCAATTAAGTAAACAAAAGAAATTGTTTTTTTTGATAGTTTAACGGCGAGTATCAATCATACGCAATACATTACGTTTGATTGACCAGAGAATTAAATTGGTGCGGCCTTACACAAATATACCAAAATCCGGGCAATTTTTAAAACCATAGCGATGGTTTTGAACCTAAAGGTGTTTGGAAGAAACTCGGAAGCGGGGGGGTAGGCCTTAGCCGGCAGCACCCCTCCCCTGGGTTTAAGTTAACCAACAAAGGAAATTTTAGCTACGATTCCAGCATCTCAAACAATCAGGGGGGTTAAACCTTGGGTGTTCGAAACATCCAAAGAATACCTTTTTGTCATTCTGAACGTAGTGAAGAATCTTCTTCGACATATATAAACGCGTGCTTTTCTGGAGTAGAAGATCCTTCGCTCTCGCTCAGAATGACAATCTTGTTGTTTATTTTCAAGGTTTCGAACACTCAAGGTTCAAAACCCATCGCTACGAGAAAATAAAAATTCAATGCTTATCCCTTTACTTTTATACAAGCCTGTTTAAATACATTTTATTTTTTGTTACTTTATGTATCTTATACAATGCCTGCTACTACTGAAAATATTAAGCCCGATTGTAACGACTTCCGCTCGGTGGCGCGTGCTTTAACAATTATTGAAAACGATTTAAGCGGCGCAGCCGATCTCTTAAAAAATTTATCCTTTATTAAAGAAACGCCGATAATTGGCATAACCGGTCCGCCGGGAGCAGGCAAAAGCACACTTGTAAATGCATTGATCGGCGCGCTTGTATCAAAACAAAAAAAAGTAGCGGTGTTGGCTATTGACCCTACTTCGCCCTTTAATTTTGGTTCATTGCTGGGCGATCGTATTCGCATGGCACCGCATTTTAACCATCCTGATGTTTTCATCCGCTCGCTGGCTACACGGGGATCGCTGGGCGGCCTCTCAGAAAAGACCATCGAAATGGCTGATGTATTGCGTGCTGCAGGTTTTGATTATGTTTTGATTGAAACGGTAGGCGTAGGCCAATCAGAAATTGAAATTGCAGGCCTGGCTGATATCACCCTTTTAGTTTTGGTGCCCGAAAGCGGCGACGAAATTCAAAACATCAAATCGGGACTGATGGAAATTGCAGATGCTTTTATTATAAATAAAGCCGACAGGCCTGATGCTGATCTTTTCGCAAATAATTTAAAAAAGATTGTTCAGCAACATAAAAATGATTCGCCCCCTGTTTTTAAAACAATTGCTTCAAGTGGAGACGGGATTAATGAGGTTATCGATTTTATTTCATCAATACAATATGCGGCGAATAACCGGAAAGAATTCCTACTGTCTGAAAAAGCATACAGGCTTGTACAGCAAAAGCGTATGGCCGATGTAGATAAAAGAAAACTCCGGCAAGCCATAGCCGAAGCTGTTTCCCAACCGGAGTTTAATTTATACCGTTTTGTTGATTTATGGGGTGAGTAGTTAAAAATGAAGATTATTAACTCAACCAAACCATTCAACCTAATCAACCATTCAACTTAACCTAACTATTCATTATTTCTTCAATATGATCGGCTTCAACCGGGATATCGGCCATAAGGTCAACGTTTCCGCCGACTGTTATTAATATATCATTTTCTATACGCACGGCAAAACCTTCTGCCTGGATATAAATCCCAGGCTCGCAGGTTAAAATATTACCTACTTCAAACGGCCTGTACCTGCTGGCAAAATCATGCACATCCAAACCCAGATGATGCGACGTTCCGTGCATAAAGTATTTTTTATATAAAGGTGCCTTAGGGTCCTGCTTGGCAACATCATGCTTATCTAATAAGCCCAGGCCAATTAACTCATCAGTCATTATCTTTCCAACCTCATCGTGATATTCGTTCCAGATGGTTCCTGCAACCAACATTTTTGTGGCCGCTTTCATCACGCGTAAAACAGCATTATATACATCGCGCTGGCGTTTAGTAAAACGGCCGTTAACAGGCACAGTTCTGCTCATATCGGCGTTGTAGTTGGCATATTCGGCGCCAAAGTCAAACAGAATCACTTCTCCGTCTTTACAAACCTGGTTATTGTCAACATAATGAAGCACGTTGGCATTATTACCCGAAGCTAAAATAGGGCTGTAAGCATGCCCCGTTGCACGCTGACGCAAAAACTCATGCGAAATCTCTGCTTCAATTTCATACTCAGCAACACCGGGCTTTAAAAATTTAAGCACCCTAACAAAAGCATCGCGGGTAATTTCACATGCCTTTTTAGTAAGCTCAATTTCACCCGGCGATTTTATAACCCGTAAATCGCGTAAAACAACTGCCGATCTCTCGTAATGATGTAAGGGGTATTTAGCACGTAAATCATTCAGCAGCCTTAAATCTCTGTACGGAACCGTGTGGCTATAACGATCGTTCTCGTTTGTATTGATATAAATGTGCTCGGCATAATGGACTATACTTTGCAAAATAGCGTCGAATTCACTTATCCAAAACACATTTTCGATACCAGAAGCCTTTTTTGCTTCTTCTTTTGTATATTTATGTCCTTCCCAAATGGCAATATGTTCGCTGGTTTGTCTTAAAAAAAGTACTTCTCTGTATAGTGGATTAGGACAGTCTGGAAACAATACCAGGATACTTTGCTCCTGATCAATACCTGTAAGATAAAAAAAATCAGGATTTTGCTTAAAGAGAAAACTTTGGTCTCCACTCCTCGGAAATTCATCATTTGATTGAAAAATAGCTAAGGAACAGGGCTTTAGCAACGAAACGAAACTTCTTCTATTATAGGTAAACAACTCATTGTTAATAGGGAGGTATTTCATTTTTATATATTTATTAATTTTTTTGAAACATTTTTTTTCTTTTATTTGTATAATTATAACAATTTTTGGAACAATGTTTGGTTATCGTTTCAAACATAATTACTATTTTTGAAAAAAATCACAATTAAAATCGTTTAATCTTAAAACTATGAACTATTCTACATTAAAGAAAACAGTC
>OLKV01000189.1_pt1 | contig 89643 bp, 63 predicted proteins | sample 1604391 | NCBI WGS metagenome assembly OLKV01 (sample SAMEA104055711, study PRJEB20765) | soil metagenome | isolation source: soil | reverse complement strand
GAAGAGAGACTCGAACTCTCAAGAGACAATTCTCAACGGCTTCTGAGACCGCAACGTTTACCAATTTCGCCATCCGGGCTTTTGTAAAATACAAGCTATTAAATAGCGTAACAGGCTTTCATTTCACCTCTTATTTAATGTTCATATCTAAACAAGGTTGCAAATATAATCGTTTCGGGCAAAATGCAATTTAATAAATATAAATTTCGGCATGTGACTTTGGAAAAAGCAATATAAAAGGTAAATTCACAAACCAATTATATAATTATGCTTAAGAAAATAAGTTTTATGCTGCTGATAGCCCTGGCATTCGGCTTCACTGCATCGGCACAAAAAGCTGATGATATTTTAGGAAAGTGGACCAACCCAAGCGGCGAAGGCCAGGTGCTCATTTATAAAAAAGATAACAAATACTATGGTAAACTGGTATGGCTAAAAATTCCGGATCGGGATGGCAAGCCAAAAATGGATATCCATAATCCGGATAAAGCCTTACAAACCCGCCCCGAATTAGGGCTTGAATTGTTAAATCATTTTACCTATAATGGCGAAGATGAATATGAAGATGGCACCATTTACGACCCAAAAAGCGGTAAGACCTATAGCTGTAAAATGACGCTAAACAGCAATACATTAAAAATACGCGGCTATGTTGGAATTTCTCTATTTGGCCGCACAGAAGCCTGGACACGTGTAAAACAATGATCAACTACTTCAAATGCCCTTCCCTTTTATTTTTTATTTTATTACTTGCTTTTGGATCAAATGCACAAACTATCGTGCAAATACAACAAGGCAAACCAGTAAGTATTCGCGGCTTATCCGTTGTTGACGATAGCATTGCCTGGATAAGCGGCAGCAAAGGCACTATAGCTGTTACCCATAACGGTGGCAAAACCTGGGACTGGCAACAGGTTAAAGGGTTTGAAAAAGCCGACTTCAGGGATATTGAGGCATTTTCAGATAAAGAAGCCATTATTATGAGTTCCGGTACACCGGCTTTGATATTAAAAACTATTGATGGTGGTGCGAGCTGGCATGTAAAATATAAGAATGTTGATACCGTTTATTTCTTGGATGCGATGGATTTCGATACACCCAAACATGGTCTTGTTTTGGGTGATCCTATCAATAACAAGTTTGTTTTACTTGAAACCAGAGACGGCGGCGAAAACTGGATCCCCTACAAAAACTCACCAAATGCTTTGCCCGGAGAAGCATGCTTTGCCGCAAGCGGGACATGTTTGCGAATAGTAAAAGGTGCTATAGGCATATCATCAGGAGGTACTAATGCCCGGTTTATTTATTTTAATATTACCCTTGATTCCTGGCAATATGATCCGTTACCAATAATACATCATAAGTCCAGCCAGGGGGCATTTTCTTTTGCAATGGGAAAGGATCGGGGCTTATTCGTTGGCGGTGACTACGCCGACGATAAAAATGCTGATTCGGTTGCTGCTATTGCTTTGCCAAGACTGGACGCGACGTTAATATACAACCCAATCAAAACAGGACCATTGGGTTTTCAGTCGTGCATAGAATATATCTCTGGTAATATTTTTCTTTCAACCGGTACTCCGGGAAGCAATATTACTACCGATGGCGGCAAAACATGGACCCAAATTGACCACACCAGTTTTAACGTTTGTAGAAAGGCAAAGCACGGGAAATTGGTACTATTAGCGGGCAATGGAGGTAAAACAGGCATTTTTAAATTATAGAACACTGGCAATGAAGCCATTAAAAAGACTTGAAAATATTTTCAAATAACACTTGCGTACTTAGTTGAATACTCCTATATTTGCACCACTTTAAACAGAAGGGATAAAGTAAGATTCCGTAGCTCAGCTGGTAGAGCATAACACTTTTAATGTTGGGGTCCTGGGTTCGAATCCCAGCGGGATCACAGAAGCGAACAGAATACCAGAGTTCGCATCCGTTTTTGAAGTAAGAGTCTCTTGAAAAAGAGGCTCTTTTTTTGTTTAAAGGCGGTTTTTGAACTCTAAACCAACTTTCCACAATTACTTTACTCCGCTTTTCTTAAAAATTTCAGTACAAGTTAGTTCAATCTAATTCAAAGTAATCGGTACCCTATTCGGTACCCCATTGCTTATACCGAATTTAGGAGTACCGAATTGCACTGTACGCTTGTATCAGTTTGATTTTCAGTTTAAAAAACATGGTTTCACATTAAAACTAAAAACACATGAAAGTAAATGAAGATCTGTCTATCTTATTTTGGCTTAAAAGAGAAAAGGCAACAAAAGAAGGATTAGTGCCTATCTACGTCCGCGTCACAGTGAAAGGTGATCGAGACAATTTTTCTTCAGGAAAAAAAATTCACCCTGAATTTTGGGATGAGGATACGGGAACAGCATTTAGTGGATGTCCTGATGGAAAAATGATAAATAGCTACATCACTAAAACAAAGGCCGACCTTGAACGACATTACAACCAATTGGCTGGTGTTAACAAAAAGATAAAAGCCGCAATGATTAAGGAAGCCTATATGCCTAAACAGGTTTTACAAAAATCATTAATGCAGGCATTCAAACTGCATAACGATGAATTTGCAGAAAGAGTAAGTAAGAATAAAGGCAGCAGCGGCACTTTGGCGAGATATGAGCGACTAAAGGATAAGGTACAGGACTTTCTAAAGAAAAAATACAAACTGGCCGATATGGCCTTAGAAGATATTGAAATGGCACTCGCTGTTAATTTTTTTCATTATATGACAATGGAAAACATTAGCGACAATACAGCGATGAAATATGTTAAAACTTTAAAGCAAATCATTGATCGTGCTATAGATGAAGGCTGGATAAAACATAACACGATATCAGGTTTTAAGTGTACCTACAAAGACCCTGACAGGGAAACACTTGAAATGCACGAGTTAGTTGGAATGTACGAAAAAGAAATTGCTGTAGAACGTTTAGCCGAAGTGCGGGATGTATATGTGTTTTGTTGCTTTACTGGCTATGCTTATGAAACCGTGTACAATCTTGAATCAGCAAACATTTTTAAGGGGTTGGACGGAAAACTATGGATCACTAAAGACCGTCAAAAAACAGGTGTTGAAGAAACAGTACCATTATTACCTATCGCGCTGGCAATCATTGAAAAATACAAAAATCATCCTTACTGTGTAGAGGAAAATAAATTACTACCTGTTAACAGCAACGTTCGATACAATGCTTATATCAAAGAAGTAGCAACGATTTGCGGAATTAAAAAAGAGCTCACCACCCACACGGCAAGGCACACTTTTGCAACAACGGTACTTCTTGAGAATGATGTACCAATAGAAACGGTAGGAAAGTTGTTAGGTCACAAAGATTTACGATCAACCCAAATTTATGCCAAGATCACTAAGCGTAAAATCAGTAATAATATGAAAGTATTGGAAGGTAAAATTTTCAGTGAAAAGGGGTTATTAAAAGTATCATAGTATTCATCTTGATATCACAATTTGTGATATCAAGCTATTCTTAAATTATAAAACATAGTATCATGGAAAAAGCACTTATAGTACCTGATGAAGTTGTAATGAATCAAATCTATTACATAAGAGATCAAAAAGTAATGATAGATAAAGAACTTGCCGAGCTATATCAGGTGGCCACGGGAGTTTTAAATCAAGCCGTAGCGAGGAATATAAAACGGTTTCCATCTGACTTTATGTTCCAACTTACCGATCATGAATGGGCAAACTTGAAATCACAAATTGAAATATCAAGTTGGGGTGGTCGTAGAAAGTTACCTTACGCATTCACAGAACAAGGCGTAGCTATGCTTTCAGGAATTTTAAATAGCGACCGTGCGATAGCTGTTAACATTCAAATTATGAGGATTTTTATACGAATCCGCCAAATGTATATTGATAATACAGAATTAAGGTTAGAAGTTGAAAAAATTAAGGGGAAGTTAGACAACCAAGATAAGAATATGGAAATCGTATTTCGCTATCTTGATGAACTTATTGAAGTAAAAAACAATCCTAAACCACGAAGAAGAATCGGATTTAAGTCAGATGATTTGTGATCTTAAAAAATCATTTATAGACTTAACCGATCATTATTTATTTCCCCTAATAATTTTAAAACTCTCATCATTGATGAGAGTTTTTCCCTCTCCTGTATTAACTATCCATATACTATACTGTAATCGCCGAGTCCGATCTGACACGCAAATAGCTACAAAAGGAGTTGGAAACCTTATTGCCGATTTCTCTCTTGGATAAATTCTGCTTAAAGAATAAATCGCAGCAGCCGGGATTTTCTGGTTTCTTAGCGTTACGTGATCAGCGTTTCAGATTTCGAGAGGCTGGTAAGGATTTAATACTGTTCAATATTATTTACTATTTTTATACTCTGAACCTTAGAACCAACCAATTAGTCCATGGCAGAAGAGTTAAATCATGTTTTTTTCAGAAATCCAGAAGAGGGTGTCGTCGCGCTGAAACAAAAAACCCGTTCGCCAGGTAAACAGCAGGATAAAGAAGAGGACGATGAAGATCCGATAGATTACACCCTAAAGCAGGAATCCTTTGAAACCTCGCGATTAAATTTCCGGCGCGACCGGCAAACTCGGGTAGCGTCCAGAAATCCGGCGCTAAATATACCAGCCTACCAAGAATATGTGCTGATGGAATTCCATAGCACTTTTGATTCTTCTGTTTTCGCTGCCCGTTACCGAAATAATTTCGGCTTGTCCATTGTCTCGCTTTCAGATTTGAATTCACAGGCAATTTTCGCAATTGTCGACCAAGCGCGCTTTCAAAGATTTGAAAATGAAATCAACATCTTTATCAACGATGTAGACCCCGCCACCCAAGACAACTACCATCCGGATATTAAATTCATTAAAGTTTATCATTTCCTTTCGAGTGAAAAGATATTAAAATTTGAAGAACTTAAGCCGCATGTCATTTTGAACGTGGTTGACAATGTGGAAATATTTCAACGGGTAATCCGGCCTGTGGAAGAAAGCCTTTTAGCATACCTTAATGCGAACAATCTTGAATTTTATTATGATTTTCAAGTAGGTAAGATCGAGGTGATGTATCTTTCGCAGACTCAAATCGCTGAAATTGCAGATAACTTTGATATTATACAATCTATTAATTCCTTATCTGCTGGGGTGATTCGTCCCAACCGGTTCAATATGCCGGAGCGAAGTTTCGGATTTACTATTACCAATCCGGACGAAGAGTTACCAATAATCGGTGTGATCGATACCGGCATCAGCAATCAAAATCCGCTTGGCCCGATCATCATTAACGACGCGCAATTTGACCTGACCGGTACTTCACCAGTGATAGATAACGCTAATCACGGCACTTCTATTGGCGCGCTTGCCGCGTTAGGTAGTAGGCTTATCCCAAATCATTTAGGAGATTTCGAAGCTGACGCGAAATTATTGCCAATCAAGATCATCGACGGCAATGGCGGCGTCATTGCGGAATTGGAAGTTGTGCGGTTAATAAGGGAGGCTTTCGATATTTACGGGGTCAAGATATTTACCTTGACGATCTGTTACACGGACTGCAAACGTTACAATGAGGTCGTTTCAGAGTACGCCTATGCAATCGACAAGCTTACTTCAGAACTCAACATTCTGGTGTTCATCGCCATTGCCAATAATCGAAATCTAACTATCGCTGCCGGGCTACGGGAAGTAGTGGTTACCTATCCGCAGCATTTCGAGAATGAATCGGCTAATCTCTGTGCACCTGCCGAAAGTATGAATAGTCTCACTGTTGGTGCGCTTGCAGACAATTTTGAAAATAACACGCGTCTGCGTATTTCGCCGGCCGGCAATGTACCCGCGATCTATAGCCGTACCTTTCATATAGACTGGAATCATCCATCCATCACGCGGACCAAGCTCAATAAAAAATTATTCAAACCTGATATATGTTATCATGGGGGCGATTTCGATCACCTGCTCGACCCATCGGCTAATGGTATAAAAATTTTGTCCGCAGCCCCCGGTATGTATTATGACCGGGATGCCGGAACCAGTTTAGCCACACCATTGGCGGCTAATATCGCGGCTAAAATACTAAAACGCTATCCGGCGCTGGGCGACAATATGCAAACCGTTAAGGCACTCATCATTAACTCTGCGAGTGTAGAGGACCATAAAAGTATTTTTAATTTGCCGATCACCCGGCAAACGCATGTATTGGGTAATGGCGTGCCAGATGTAGAGATCTGTCAATTTTCTACTAAAGACCGGATTACATTTATTCTTGAAGACGCGATCACACCCGGAGAGATCAAGTCCTATCCAATAGAATTGCCTGAGTATTTACTGGAATTAGACCGGGTAACCGGACTGGTGGCTGTTGACGCGACCTTGTGTTTTAAGTTTGAGCCCGTCAAAAATAACCAAGTCGCTTATTGCCCCGTACAAGTGGCCTTCGGCATATTCAAAAATGTTCCGCTGGAGGAGTATGAAATGGATGAGAACGGTGAGATCAGATTGGTAGATGACAAGCCTATCGCTTTAGGCATTAATGACAATACCACTGCACATTATGTTTTCAGCCAATCCTGGTCGCAGGATTACTATTATAAAGCCAAAATGCTGAGCAATGCCCAGAAGATTCGGTTTACGATTTCAAAGAAGGTGCTGATCGAAGAAAACAGAATTTTTAAAATCGCGGTGCTTTCCCGCCTGCACAAATTACTTGATCAGGCCGCAATGGTCAAATATAACCGCGCCCAATCATTTTCACTGGTAATCACCGTAAAGGAAAACCCGGTAAAAAGACAAAACAGCGGATTATTGTATGACGAGATGCTCCGGATCAATGCACTGGAGGTCATTAATGACGTGAATAACCTGGAAGCAGAGGGGACTAACGAAAATTAATTTGAAGGGACGGATAAAGCACGCTTTTCAGCGGCGATCAAATTACCCCACAGATCAGTTTTAATGGTGAGGTATAAAGATTTCGTTTTTTCAGTTTGCCTTTCGAAAAGACTTCTTTTGATGGCGGTGACCAATGTTTTCTGAATACTGTAATAGGATAGTTTTTCAGTCTCTTTGATCAGGGCAGGAACTAATTTTGGTTTGTCGAACTTGTATTTGCCATTTTTAAAGATCAGATCGATCAGCGCTTTGGCTTGCTTTTCGGTCGGAAGCTCAAATTTAAGATTCAGATCAAATCTTCTGAGCAAAGCATTATCGATCATATCCAGTTGATTGGTGGCTGCGATAAGCATCGAGCTTTGCGGCAAATAATCAAAAAGTTGCAAAATCGTATTAACGACCCTTTTCATTTCACCGTGATCCTGGCTATAATCACGAACCTTTCCCAACGAGTCAAATTCATCAATGAAGATAATGCAATCTTCGGATGCTGCTTTACGAAATATTTTGGCGAGGTTCTTACTGGTTTCGCCAAGTTTAGCGGAAACGATTGCGCCAAGATTCACCACTATCATCATTTTTTTGAGTTCACCGGCAATCACATAGGAGGCCAGTGTTTTACCACAACCGGATGGGCCATGCAATAAAACCTTATTAGCGACCGGCAATCCGTACTGACGTAAAAGTTCTGCTGAAGCCTGTTCCTGCACAAAATAATTAAGTTCGGAACGCGTTTCCGGCTCAGCTATAAGATTGTCGAAAGTATATTCAGAAGTGATCTTTTCGAGAATCAGTTCATCGGTTTCTCGTTCATCCAAACGCTGAAAATGGCCTGGAGAACCAACCTTAACCAAACCTTTGGTCTGTTGTTGCCGAACGGCGTCTTTTAAAATGGACTGTAGCTGTATAGCAAAATTAACCTTCTTCGTGCTTTTTGAATGCTCTATCAGATCGTTCAAAGAAGCCAATAGCTTTTCCTGGTCATTTTCAAGACCGTATTTGGCGATATCTTTTATGTGATCGAACTGAGACATTTTTTGAGCTATAAAGGTTTGGATGTGCGCTACCTTATAAAATTATATAAAAAAGTTGGCAAAAGTAACAAAATCATTCGTAATAATCTCGCGATGAATTGATACTTATACGGCTAATGTCTTTAAAACGTTTGGGGCTGAATGATATTACATTATTAATTTTCGTATGTTAGACTATGGAACCGGAGGATTTTTCAAGCGCGCATAAAACGATAAAATTTATTGATGCCATCGTGAAATCGAGCAGTTATCAAAACGTTATCAATTCGCAGTTAAAATTGACATTAGATCTCATATCGAGATCCAGCGTTTATCAAAACGCTGTAAACCCACCGGCTTTACACTTTATGAATGAAGTGATGAAACACCATCATCCGATTTGGACAGCCGACTTTGTACGGCAAATGACGAGTTTCCAAAAAATAAATTCGATCATAAATATTCGTAAATACATAAATCTGTACTTATGTATCAGGAAAGGCGATACGTTTAGCTTCTTGCCGTTCCAGCAATTTTGCGGTTTGAATTGTATTGTCTATCCAGTCTTTTGCCAGAACTTTCCAATTTTTTTGTGGCGCACCACTCAATGTTTTCCATTCCATTTTTTCATGGTGCTGATAAAAACTTTGCGCATCAGGCAAAGCAAGGTTTTGCTGAAGGAAATAAATTGCGACATGATTGATCAGGGGAGGGATAATATATCCCATTCCCTGATTGTGGCAATCAGCCAATTTGTCATCATAAATTTTGATAACATCCTTTTGTTGTACCACCCTTCGTTTAGCCTTCCGCTTTAACATACCTTAATACTTAACCAATATTGGACTTTGCATTAACTCCTCGATTTTGTCCGCATCGTAATAGGTCGTATTTCCTAACATGGTAAAAGGTATTTTACCGTTGTCCCGCAATCGCTGTAATTTACCATGAGATATATTCAAAACTTTCCGTACTTCAATTGCTTTGAGCCATTTCTTAGTTTTGCCCGTAACCTGATCTTTTAGGACAGATTTAAGTTCAGAAAGTAATAGATCTTTAAATTCTAAAAGGTCGCCCACAGTAATTAACTGATCGCGGAGTACCTTTCCATGTTTTTCAAAATGTGAAATGACTTTTTCCATAATCAATATTTTAATTCGACAAAATTGATAAGGAAGAAATTAAGTTTTTCACCACTTGTACATGAGTTAGGTGTTTTTTTTGCTATCACGCTTATTTAATTGGCATTAAATTTCGCTTTGTTTGCACCGTTAGAGGCGATCTGGCAAGTTTTATACTATCTATATACTGGTTTAGTATATCTTTGGATATCAATCTAATAAACCTAAAACAATGGCGTCAACAACTAATGCAAAAAAGGAGATAATTGATTTTTTATGGGAATGGGCAGATCCCAAAGGCAATTGGGCTAAGCTATTAGTAGATAACATTGTAAAAACGGAATCAGTACTCACGGCTGCTGACCGGCAGAATATATTCGATTACTTCATTGATTCTTTACGAACAATTAAAAAACTTCCCGCGATCAATATCATTAAGCCAAAATTCACCGTCACAAATAAAGACATTAAGCTTACTTCCATATCCGATATTACAGGAGTAAACAAGCTCGCCAAAAATCAAAAAGTACTATTTGCAGATAATCTAACTATAATTTATGGAGAAAACGGTACAGGAAAAACAGGATACGGTAGGATTTTAAGATCGCTTGGATTCAGTTACGAACAACAAACAACAATCCATCACAATATATTCACTCAAACAGAACCAAAATCTGCGACAATTGATTTTAAAGTTAACGGTGTCACTAAAAGTTTCACTTGGAGCGGTTCTAATACGGACGATGCGTTATCTAATATTTCCGTTTTTAACAACAATTGTGTTCAGATTTCATTATCGAACCGGAAGTTAATTGTTTCACCAATTGGTTTTCATTTATTTGATATTGTCACAAGTGAATTAGCTGAACTTTCTGCATTACTAAACCTTAAAAAGGCGGCCTATCCAGAGACGCTACTTTGTTCAGCAGCATTACATGAGGGAACACCACAGCACAAATTTATCAAGGAACTTTCAGATAAATCAACAGATTTGAAATTAAAAGAACTCTCGGATTATCCAACAAACATTACGGCTGCAATTGCGCAAAAGGAAAAAAGCCTTGCCGGGTTGAATCAAGAACTTTTAAATACCCAGATCAGTAATCTTAATAGCCAAATCACTGAGTTAGAACTTTTAGTAACGAAAATTAAAACCACGCAACTCAATTTTAACCAAACTGAATGGGATGCCCTTATTAAGATAAATGAGGATATACTTACGTTACAAGGCAAAACTAAACTTGGGTTGAAAGAAATTGCACAGACAAACGGTATATTGTTATATGAAAGTGAGCAATTTAAAGATTTCCTGACCTCTGCGGACAACTATATAAATCTATTGGAGCAACCTTATCCCGAGGAAGGGGACAAATGTGCTTATTGCAACCAGCCATTAGAAGAAACCGCGCAAAAGTTACTTTTAGCGTACCGAACTCTACTGAATGACACCACAGAGTCTGATTTAAAAAAGCTATTGCAAAGCAGGGTTGATAAGATTGATAAGGTGAAATTATTAGACGATAATTATAATTTAAACCAACCTTCCTTTGGTTTAGATAACGCTGGAAAAAACATTATCCCGTCAGAGTTAACAGAGTTTAACAAAAAATTAAGTGGATTTAAAAAACACATTACCAATGGCACAATAGCTAAAGGAATAAATTTCGATATAGATTATAGAGGCATCATTGATGTATTAGAGAAAAAAAACAAAGCGCTATTCGCAGATCTAACTTCTAAAAATGAATCATTATTAACAATATCAGATAAAGTATTATCGATTCGAAAAGAAATCAGTGAGTTAAAGGACAGGAAGCTGTTAGCTGAAAATGAAACTGATATAAAAAAAAGTGATCCAGAATAAAAAAAATTTAAAACTATTGAACTCGAAAGCGACTGATTTCAGCAGCAATTCGATAAGTCGAAAAACCAGCGAAGCAAGGGAAGAGCTAATCAGCCAAAATTTCGATAATATTTTTCAAGACGAACTAAAAGCTTTTCGAAAGTCCCATCTTAAAATTGATCTAAGCTTTGGTACTGATAAAGGAAATTCAAAAATATCTCAAAAAATCAATCAATATCAGCTTACGGATATACTTAGTGAAGGGGAACAAAAAGCAATAGCCCTGGCAGAATTTTTAACAGAACTGCAACTTGATAATTCAAAAGCACCAGTCGTTTTTGATGATCCAGTCAATAGCCTCGATCATCATATTATCGACGATGTTTCTAAAAGATTAATTAAGTTATCGAAGGATAGACAAGTAATTATATTCACTCATAGCGTGCTGCTCTTTAATAGTTTGTTATATACTGCTAAACTACCATTATTCAAAAGTTTGGGTTGCAAATTTTTGAATACAAAAAATGAATTTCATGAAACAGGGTTTATTTCTGAAGCAGAAGAAATAAATACGACATCCAGTGTCGTTAAAAAAATTGAGGTCCTTTTAAACAATGCTCCAAAAGGACGAACGGAAAGTGACATCGCCGGAGAAGCTTATGGCCATCTTCGTTCCGCTGTTGAACTTTGCGTTGAACATGAGGTGTTCCAGGGAACGGTAAAAAGGTATCAAAAGAACGTAGCCTTAACATCATTTGCAAAAGTTGACGGCCAGTCCATTAATAATCACAAAGAGAAGCTAAATGAAATCTTTGAAAGATGCTGTGGTTTTCTGGTAGGTCACAGTAATCCCACTGAAATTGATAATAGCCCAACCATGATTGGATTGAAAGCAGACTTCACGGAGTTCAAGGATATTCGAAAAGTTTTTAATCCTTAAAATATAAAGCGGAAAACATTATATTTGTAAATATTAAAAGTAGTTCTTTAAACGATTCAAACCAGTACAATTTAGTACTAATCATATCGGTACTCTTTTCGGTACCCCACAAATACAAGATCGTTATAACATACTGAAAATAAGGGACATACCCCTTCAGAAAATAGTCCCAGCGGGATCACAGAATGGTCACCAAACCATCTCAAAAAAACTAAAGCCACTTGAAAAAGTGGCTTTTTTCGTTTAAAACCCACTTTTCATAAATCAATGTAACCAAAGTAATCGGTAATCTATTACAGTATTTACAAGTGTATCTGCTTTAATGGCTACCTCTGTTGTTAAAACGTGTCATTAGTAATTGATAAGCTCACTAAACGCTTCTAAGTATTAGCCATATTGATAAAACAGACACATACTTTCGGCATGTAATTAGCATTAAATTAACTTTGGGTTTGGCATTGTCAATGAATTTAATCTTAATAAACGGATTTGGGCCAAAAAGCTTTATTTACGCCCCAATATTTTGAAGGATGGTTACCCATAGTTATTACCAGTTCACCACCTTTTAAAATATCGCTATGCATTAAATATGATTGGGGATAGTTTTTACCGTTTAAAACCATTCCCTGGATGTATTTATTTTTGGCACTATTTTTTTTAACGATAATACGGAAAACTTTTCCGTTGGGCAATGTTAGGGTTGCCTTATTAATAACTGGGCTACCAAAAACGTAGGCCCCGTTTGCCGGGTTTACCTGATAAAGGCCCAAAGCAGATAATACGTACCATGCCGACATTTGTCCAACATCCTCATTACCAATTATACCATCGGTTTTGTTTGTATAAAAATTATCTAAAACATATCTAACCTTTTCTGCTGTTTTATATGGCTCACCAACATAATTATATAAATAGGCTATATGATGACTCGGTTCATTTCCATGTGCGTACTGCCCTATTAAACCCGTAATGTCATTAGAAGCCTCACTACCCATATCGCCTTTGGCAATAAAAAGAGAGTCTAATTTTTTTGTAAATGCCTTTTGGCCGCCCTGTAATGCTATCAATCCTTCAACATCCTGCGGCACTAACCAGCTATACTGCCATGCATTGCCCTCAGTAAAATCATCTTTCATGTGCCGGGAAACAAATGGGCTAAACGGCGTGCGCCATTTATCGGCAGAAACCCTGCCCCGCATAAAATGGGTTTGCTTATCGAAATAATTGACATAGTTTTTTGCCCGCTTGCTGAAATAAATATAATCACTTTTATCCCCCAGTCTACGGGCCATTTGTGCAATACACCAATCATCAATAGCAAACTCTAAACCGCTGGCTACCGATTCAACTACCGTATCAGCTGGAATATAGCCCAGGCTTTTTACAAACTTAAGTCCTCTTATATCGCCCATCTGTGTTTTTTTCACAGCCTCGTAAGCCAATTGGGTATCAAAGCCATTATATCCCTTTAAAAAAGCGTCGGCAATAATTGGTATGGCACTATTACCTACCATACAATTAGTTTCGTTAGCCATTAAATGCCATACCGGCAATCTACCCTGCTGCTGGTAAATGGCCAGCATAGAATTTATAAGATCATTAACCCTTTGGGGCTGCAATAGGGTCATTAATGGATTTTCGGCCCGGTAAGTGTCCCATAACGACATGGTGGTTACGTTATTAAAGCCCGCGCCATGATGAACCCTTTTATCAGTACCCCAATAATCGCCATTACAATCATTAAAAGTTGAAGGGGCTATCATTGTATGATATAGCGCGGTATAAAAAGTGCGCATTCTTTGTGTATCAGCCTGTATAATTACTTTCCGAAACTCATGGTTCCATAAATACCTTGCATGCCTTTTAACCCTGTCAAAATCCCAGGTTGTTGCTTCTGCCTGGATATTTAGTAAGGCATTGTCCATGCTTATGGGCGATATGCCAACTTTAATTTTTACTTTTTCGCCTTCAGCAGTACTAAAACTTAATACACCTTTTACATATTTCCCTTTTAAAACCGTTCCCTGTGCTAATTTTAAACTATCATAAACAGCAAAGTTTTTAATAGCTTTTGAGAAAACCGCAGCAAAATAAATTCTTTGATCAACGGCCCAGCCTTTTGAATACCGGTAACCTGTTATTGTACTATCATTAGCCAGTTTGATATAACATTCAACAGGCTTGTCGGCAATGCCATTTTCCAGGTCAATAACAATATGCGATTGGTTTGATTTTGGGAAGGTATATTGATGATACCCAACGCGCGTAGTGGCCGTTAGTTCAACATTAATATGATATCTTTTTAGTTTTACCGCGTAATAACCTGGTTGTGCCACTTCATCCTGATGGCTAAAAAGTGAATAATAACCACTTTCGGGATCACCCAAAATGCCTGGAACAACCTTTATGGGCCCATTTGTGGGCATAAACTGGATGTCACCCAGATCTCCGATACCTGTGCCACTTAAATGTGTATGTGCAAAACCAATAATTGTTGAATCAGCATAATTATATCCTGAACACCAGTCCCATCCTTTAGAGATATTAACGGGCCCAAGCTGCACTGCACCAAAGGGTACGTTTGCTCCCAAAAAAACATGCCCGTGTAAACCTGTACCAATATAAGGATCAACATAAGCGGCAAGATCAGGTGGCGCAATTGTCGTCCTTTTTTTTACAGGCTGACCTTTTATGGTTGTAAACAGGCATAACATCAGTGCTAACGGCAGGATATATTTTTTCATTTTTATACTATACTTATTTAATTTACTTCTACCCCCAATTCGGCCACAGCAACTCCGTTTCCGCTAACAACATGTTTTGCAGTAAATTTAAAATAGCGGGCATTGTAAATATGATTAAGCGGTATAACCTGCTCAATCGGGTTTGATTGTATGTTAGAAAATTCACCTACTGCAACCTGCTGCCAATTAATGCCATCATTACTTACCCAATAAATATAACCATCAACTGTACCTGTGGCAGCTTTATCATGGCGGGGCAAATAGGTGAATGCTTTTATTGGCTGCTCTTTGCCCATATCAATTGCAATGTTTTGCGGCATGGCAGTTACAGGCGCGTCCAATGTGTTCCAATTGGTATAAATATTTTCATCAATAGCATATTCAGGATGTTTGGCGTTTCCGGTAGTTTGATCAGGTAATATCTTCCATCCTATTTTGCTTAAGCCAAATTTTGCAGTCGCAACCTCACCAAACTGGTTCTTATTTTCAAAGCTGATGGCCCTTATTGTACCTCCGTCAGTAAATGGAACCGGCTTTTCATATATTGGCGAGCTAATGGATGGTATTGTGCCATCAACTGTATAATGTACGCTGCCTACCGGCGCATCGGTACGGATACTTATATCACCTGCCTTACTTCGCTCAATAATTGGGGCTGATAAATGTACAGGCTCCTTAAACAAACCAAAATCGCTTAAAGCTATACAAACAGGCGAGGCAGTTATCCGGAGCCTGAGCTTACTTGCAGTAATATTTTGAGGCAGCCTTATTAATTTATTAGCGCCAATGCTGGTTATTGTGGCTATCTGTTTCCAATTATTTTGTTCCCAAATATCTATTGCGGCCTCTTCAATGCGCTGCCCAAGTTTAATATTTTCGCGCAGCTGTATTACGTTAAACGTTTTTTCGGCTGATAAATTAATGATCAGCTCCGGTGTCTTAACACTGTCATTAGTTGCCCAATAAGTATATCTGTTATTATCCAGCAAATTGGCCGGCCCAAACTTCAACTGGTTATTCCCTCTTACATTGCTTGCCTTAAAAGTTGCGCCGTTTGCCAGGTTGGTAGAAAACGTTTGTTTTAATATTTGACCGAATTGCTTTAAAATATTTACATCTTCATTGCTTAAGCGCCCGCTTTTATCGGGTGATAAGCCCAGATCGAGACATGCCCCCCGGCCAACGCTTTTATAATACAGATCAAGTAAATTATAAGCCGATTTAGACTGACCATCCTGCGATTGATGATAAAACCATCCGTTGCGAAGTGGCACATCACACTCGGCTGGCATCCAATATTCACCATTACGCGTGCCTTCGGTACCTTCTTCATCTTTTACATAACCGTTTGAGGGCGTTTTACCAGCATCAGGCGCATGAGGTGTGTAGGTTGCCCAATAAGTTTCACCAGCATGGCCCTGTTCGTTACCTACCCATCTAACATCGGGCCCTACGTCGCCAAATATGCTGGCACCGGGTTGCATCGTACGGGTAATGGCCCAGGTAGTGGGCCACCCATAATAAGTTGAGCGATCAATTTTACGAACCTCGCGCGTACCTCCATAATAGCCATCGCCACCATTGGCACCATCGTGCCATGACATAAATAGATTCCCATAATTGGTATAAAGCTCCCTTAACTGGTTACGATAAACCTGCGTTACATATTCCGGCTTTCCATAAAGCGAATTATTCCTATCCCAGGGCGAACAGTACACTCCCATTTTCATTCCCAGTTTTTCGCAAGCCAGCTGGTATTCTTTTACTATATCGCCTTTCCCGTTTTTATAGCTGCTTTGGGTTATATTGTGTGTAGTGGTTTTTGTTGGCCACAAGCAAAATCCATCGTGGTGTTTGGCAACCACAACTATACCCTTAAAACCACCCGCCTTTGCAGCGCCCACAATTTGCATTGCACTAAAACTTGACGGATTAAAAATTTTAGGCTCTTCATCACCATAGCCCCATTCTTTATCGGTATAAGTGGCCACACTAAAATGTATAATACAATACATATCTGTTTGCTGCCAGTTAAGCTGCCGCTGTGAAGGAAGTGCTCCGTAAGGTTCCGGGGCGCTTTGGGCAAAGGCAGCCGCACTACTGATAAATAGCCATAGGGTTAATAGCAATCTTTTCATTTTATATCTGTTTAATTTGTTCTAATTTCTAAACCATGATGAAGGCACATCGGCTGGTTGCGAGCCATCTTTGCTGTATTTTAATTTAAGAGTATAACCACCCCCACCTTCAATAAAATCAAGATTAAACTTTTGCAGTCCCTTTTTTAACGCTACCTGCCCGTTTTTTTCAATAGCCGAATGCAAACCGTCATTGTTTACGGTTTCGTTGCCCGCTATTTTTAAAACCCCGCCATCATCACAAGTAAGGTAAAAGCTATATACCCCATCAGAAGGCACGTTAATATAACCATTAAAAATAATAGCAAACGATGGAGCCTTCACGGATTGCGGAACGGCAATTGCATCAGTAGTAAATGTACTATCGGCTATGGCATGGCTTATAAATTTGGTTTCCTTAAAAAACGCCTTGTAATAACTGCATTTTAAGCCGGATTGTGTACTACTAACCTCAACGGGTGGCGATAAGCTTTGTCGCTGATAATTCAGATCATAAACATCGCCTTTTAAACCTGTTGATGTAAAAGCTGCTAAGCGTATAAATTGTGATTGAGTAATGATAAGCTTCCCTGTTAGTTCCTGTGAGTTTTTTCCTGGCAGTGTTCCATCGGTAGTATACTTTATTTGCATATCCGGTAATGGTTTTATTATGCAGAGCGTATCCTGGTCGGTAAATACATTTTGGCTGATCATGCCGGGAAGGTCAGGTAATCTATAATGCACCTTTAATACATCCAAACGTTTATACTGGCTTGTTAAGCGGCTCGTATAACTGTCATAGTCACTTGCTTTATTTGTCCATAACAATTCTGCAAGGGCTGTCATCTGGGGCATAAACATATAATCCGCACGGTTTTCCGACGGGATGTTTTCTGTCCAGATATTGGCCTGGGCGCCAATAATGGATTTTGCTTCGGTAGCAGTAAGGCCAGCCGGAACAGGATTAAAATGATAGACATTGTAAATTGAATTTTTGTCGGGCAGGTTATCAAAATACAAGGGCGAGCCAGGCGTCATAATTACCTTATTTCCGTTCTTAACTGCTTTTAAAGAAGCATCGGGTACCCATGCACGCCAATACATCACAATAGCTGTAGGGCTAATGCCTCCCTCAATAATCTCGTCCCAGCCTATTAGCTTCCGCCCTTTTAAATTAAAGAACTTTTCCATCCTGTTAATAAAATAGCTTTGCAGCGCTGGCAGGTCCTTAATTCCTTCGCGTTTCATCAATTCCTTACAAGCTTCAGACTTTGCCCAGTCGCTGCGGTCAACTTCATCACCTCCAATATGGATATATTCTGAAGGGAAAATATCCATAATCTCGGTAAACACATTTTCGGCAAATTCAAAAGTACTTTCGTTACACGGGCAAATTGGCTTGGTAAAAAGTGCGCCCCATTTATTTTCGCCATTACAGGTTAAAAACGGATAAGCATTAATTGCGGCCATCATGTGGCCGGGCATATCTATTTCGGGTATAATATCTATGTGCCTTGCAGCTGCATAAGCTCCCAGGTCCTTCATCTGCTGCTGAGTGTAAAAACCACCGTATAGCGTTTTACCGTTTTTATGGATGATGTGCTGTTCATCAATATTAAAATCAGGATTATCGGCAGCTTTTTTCATACAAGCCGAATCCTGGTTGTTAAATGTACGCCATGCTCCTTCTTCGGTTAATTTAGGATATTTTTTAATTTCAATCCGCCAGCCCTGATCGTCGGTTAAATGTAAATGGAGCTTGTTCATTTTGTAAAGCGCCATTACGTTAATAAACTTTTTAAGATAAGCGATAGAAAAAAAATGCCTTGAAACATCCAAATGCATTCCACGCCAGGCATACGCGGGTTCATCATTAATGGTAACTTCCGGCAGTGTTAAACTTTTAACTTTTTTAACATTAGGAGATTCAACATATACAGGTAACAGCTGCCTGATCGTTTGCACTGCCATAAACATACCTGCCGGTGTTCTGGCAGCAATAGTTATTTGATTAACCGTAATAACCAGGCGGTAACCTTCATCAGCAATTATATCAGCATCATATTTTAATTTGATGGAGTGATCTTTTGAAGTTGTGCTTAACTTAAGTGACTTCCCAAAGCTATTTGTAAAAAGCTCATTAAGTTGATCAGCTTCGCTTATAAACAGGCCCCCATCGGCATAAATAATATTTGTTGCTGGCGTTATTACAAAACTCCCCTGTCCGCTAATTAATGAAGTTGGGTAAGGAATAATATTATATTTACTATAAACCTGTTGTGCAGTTGCCTTAAAGCCCGCAAAAACTATAATTGCTGCAAGCAAGGCTACATTTTTATTTTTCATCCTGATTTTCTTTTACTATCTGGTTAAGAATAGCATTAGGCAATGCATTCAATTCCGTATGCCCACTTTTCAATTCATCAAATACGGCAACATGGTTAACACCTTTTTTTAACCATCCCGAGGGGATATACAAGGTTTGCTGAGGGCCAATTTGCCAGTATTTACCTAAGTTATGTCCATTTAAAAAAACAAAGCCTTTACCAAATTTGCTCATATCCAGATAAGTATCGCCCAGTTCATTTAAGGTAAATGTGCCGCTATAAAATCCGGGTTGGGCAGCTAATGGCTCAGAAGTGTATTTAATATTATCTAAATTATTAAATGGCAGGCCAAACATGTTCCAATTATATATCTCCTGGCCTCCAAGCGTTACTTTTTTAGTAATTCCATGGCGATTATCAGTTAAAAAGGGGCCATAATTGATGCGCCCATTGTTTTCAACTAAAATATCCAATATTGCATTGGCTGGTATTTTATCTAACAAAACAGAATCTTGTTTTAATCTTCTATCAAATACGGTTATTTGCTTTCCGTTAATATATACAGTAGCATAGTCTCTTAATTCTTTTATTTTTAACCATCCGGCATTTTTACCGTTAAGTTTGGTGCGGTATAATACAAAGCCGTAAGCCTGATTAATATCTTCAAAACAAAGCGGCGTTTTAGTTATAATAGGTTTGGGTAAATTATTAAATAAACTTGCGTATCCATTTAGCTTAATATTATTAATGGCAATAGCTTTCTTTTTTTCGGGCACAGGAGGCAATGTTTCGCCAGCCAGTAAATGTTTTTCAATTACTTTTCTAAATTCAAAATACTTTTCAGTTGCATTGCCGGCCTCGTCAAGCGGGGCATCATAGTCATAGCTGGAAATCTCCGGAGTGTAAGGGTTATTTTTGCTCATGTTGGCTCCATTCATAAAACCCCGTGTTGTACCGCCATGAAACATATACATATTGATGGATATACCAGCGCTCAGTATTTTATCAAGCGTTGCAGCTGCCTGTTTTGCACTAACATTTGCATGTGGTTCGCCCCAGCTATCAAACCAGCCCGGATACCACTCTGCTATATAGTACGGTCCTTTGCCGTTATGATAAGTGTTAATTAATTCCTTTACAGCTGCAGGATCTTCCAGCCCGTTTACAGCAGGTAAATAACCGGGCAAATAACCACGGGGCATCTGTTCGGCACCATCACAGGTAAATAAAACACCGTCAAAACCAGCGTCTCTGAAAATTTTACGGTTTAAATCAAGGTAGCTTTTGTCGTCACTGTATGAGCCATATTCATTTTCAATTTGCACCATTAAAATATTACCGCCATGGGTTACTAATAAGGGCACCAATTGCTTTGATAACTGATTAATATAACTACGATAAGCATCGATAAAACGGGGATCTTTACTCCGTACCTTAAGTGTATTATCTTTCAGCAGCCACCAGGGATAACCACCAAATTCCCATTCGGCACATACATACGGGCTGGGGCGCAACACCACCCATAAACCTTCTTCCTGTGCTATTTTTACAAATTCAGCAATATCATTATTTCCGGTAAAATCATATCTGCCTTTTACGCCTTCGTGGGCATTCCAAAATACATAAGTTCCAATGGTATTTAAACCCATTGCCTTAGCCATCTTCATCCTATCGCGCCAGTACTCGCGCGGTACACGGGTACAATGCATTTCGCCGCTTATCATCTGCAATGGCTTACCATCAAGCAAAAAAGCACTATCGCCCAAAGCAAAAGTGTGCTTTTGTGCACTGACTAAATTAAACCCCGAAAAAAGAATAATAAACAAGAAAATTGAAAAATTTACCTTAATTGATTTCATTGGAAGAATTAAACGGTTAAACAATAAATATCGGGCAAATGGAAATTTATCCATTTAGGTTATAAACACGGCAAAATAACCAAATGACATATCTACAGTAAATATAAATAGATATTAAAAGGCTAATTAAAAAAGCCATAACCAGGTTATCCCTGGCTATGGCAACTAAATCAACCAATCAACGTGTTACTAATCAACATTTTATTTACAAAACAACCCATCTTGTTTTAATTTACATCCCAAAATACTTTGGTAGTAGGTGTATCTTTTGCTTTTACCGCATTATAATTGGTATTATAAGATGTCTCAACACTTGGATACGGCAAACGCGTTGGAGGCAATTGATACTGTGTAGACAATGTTTGTTTGGGGAATGTTAAAACCGGATATTTTGTCCGCCTTAATTCGGCCCAGGCTTCATCTGATTGAAGGAAACCAAAATGCAGCCATTTTTGCGTATATATTAATGCCAGATTATGCTGCGTAGTACCGCCATAGGCCACATTAGTATTTAATAAAAAGGTTGCAATATCTGTTGCGGAAGGAGATGTTGTACCGCCACCTATGTTATTCAGATAGAAGTAAAAATAAACAGATTGCGCTAATGCTGTATTATAAGCGCCTTTGGCATCGCCTAAACTCCAACGCTCGTAAGCTTCTGCTTTCAGAAAATTCACTTCTGATGCAGTTATCACGATGCCAGGCATTTTAATATTATTTAAAAAAGTGGTAGAATCCACAACAGAATAATTGTTATAAGCGGTATCCTGCTGGGCTGTACCATAAGTTACCGGCATCGCTCTATAGGTTGCGTTGCCATTTTTATTAAACATAACCGGAATTCTCGGATCATTTGCAGGCAGCATTACCGTGTTCAACTTATAATCCGGAGCCCAATAGCTGTCAATTTCTGTTAAAGCACTTGATAAAGTACTGCTGGTTGTTGTAGTTAAGGCTTGCAAAAGAATATCAGTATTGGCGGGGCTATAGTTGGCGCTATTCCCACCGTCAATAAGTGGATACGAAGCAGGATTGCTAAGCATTGTTGTAACAGCAGCTTTTGCAGTTGCTTCATCATAATTTGAAATACGCATCAATAAACGCAAACGCGTTGAGTTTGCATATTCCTGCCATTTAAGTAAACTTCCGCTGTTTAAAATATCAGCCTTATTAAAAGCAGATTGAACATTACTGGCTAACTTTGCTGAACCAAAATAAGTAGCGGCTTCATCCAAATCACTGATAAATTGGTAATACAGCGCTTTCTGATCATCAAATACAGGGTTTTTTATTGTACTTGTAGTTTCAAGACTACCTGCCTGTGAAAAAGGGATATCTCCCCACATATCCACCATTTTGGCAGCACGTTCGTCCAATACAATTTTAGCGGCCTCCATATAAACCTTTTGGTCTGTTTGATCGGTTGCTGAAAGAGCAGCAAATGCAGTTTGCATGGCACGATAAGTACCCAATGGGCCGCTGCCATTACCCGACGGATAATAAAAATCTGACCAGTACTGCCCTATATAACCATCATTAGGTTGATAAGCTTGTCCACCATTATCAAATGATGTGGTTTGGGCATAAACAGATATTTGAGGAAAGAAAAAGGTACGAAGGTTCCAATAAGCTGGCCTTACCCTGTCGCTATTAAGCATTTCGGTAAAAAAGCTGCTTATAACAGGTTTTGTTGATAACTCCGGATTTAAATAATCCATATCAATTGTTTTTTTACATGCACTGAACGATACAGCAAGCAAAAGTAAAATATAGGTATATACAAATATTTTTTTCATCGTCTGATTAATTTTAAGGAATTAAAAAGTGGCGTTTAATGAGAAACCATAACTTCTGGTTGCAGGTATTGAACCATTATCAACACCCTCGTTCCACCATTGGCTACCTATGGCTGTTTCCGGATCAAGATTCTTTAACGTGCGATATATGTACAATAAATTACGTCCTATTAAGGAGAATCTTATTTTTGACATACCTAAATGGTGTACCAAACTTTGTGGCAAACCATAGCTAAGTGCAACCTCACGCAATTTAATGTAGCTGTTGTTATATATGGCTGAACCTTGATTTTCATCAATCACATTATCCCCACTGCCACCACCTGCCGAAAATTGATTTTCATAATAACTTGCAGCATCAAGCATGATATTGTTAGGCTGTCCGTTAGCTAAAACACCCTGTTGTATTAAACCATCATGATAAATAGTTTCGCCAGCGGGACCTTGTGTTGCATTTGCAGGCAATTGTACATAAGTACCTGCAGAATTAATATAATATGTTAATCCGCCATGTGCTGCGTCCCTATACTTTAAAGTACTGGTGTACATACCAGAGCCGATACCATATTTTAAAGGAGTTGAAATTAACTGGCCTCCCAAATGATAATCAACCAAAGCGGTAATTGAATAATTTTTGTATGAGAAAGTATTGGAAATACCGCCGACTGCTTTAGGAAGTATATTACCAGCTTTTATATAATGAGACTGATCTTCTTCATAATAACCAGAGGCATCCACCAAATTCTGTCCATTTGCACCTTTCTTTAAACCATAGGTATATATATTACCTAAAGCATCACCAGGCTTGGCAACCACTTTTATGGAGTTGCTTTCGGCAGTGTACACATCAATTTCCGGCTCGTTAGGTGCTAACGAATAAACTTTTGCATTGTTAAACGAATAGTTTAAACGTACATCCCATTTAAACCCATTTGAAATAATTGGTGTAGCAGTTAAAGCCACCTCTAAACCCTGATTTCCAATAGTACCTACGTTAACAATTTGACTGGCAGCCCCATTACTTGGCGATGCCGTTAAAGGTAAAATTTGGTCATTTATTTTATTGGTATAGTAGCTAACATCAGCACCAAGCCTGTCATTTAAAAAACGAAGTTCCACACCGGCTTCATATTCATGTTTCCTTTCGGGCTTCAAGGTATTATTACCATAAGCACTTGATAAGGTTAACTGAGGTACTGAACCATTATTGGGCGTTTGTATAGATGTTTGTGCATACGCAATATTTGAAGCGTAGATTGCAGCAGGGTTACCATTTTGGGTATAAGAAAGTCTTAATTTACCATAACTTAAAAATGATGGCATCAGGCTTTTTAACGCATCGCTAAATACATAACTTCCATTAACAGAAGGATAATAGTAAGTGTTGTTTTGCGGAGGCAGTGTTGATGCTGATTCCTGACGTAAAGAGCCTTCCAAAAATAAATAGTTTTTATAAGATAAATCCAAAAGGCCAAATGCACCTTCTTTTACCAGGTATTGCCTGGCATAGGTGGTACTTAAAATCCCGTAAGAGTTGTTGAGAGAGAAAAAGTTTGCTGTTACTAATCCATTTGTAGTACCAGATGCTTCATCAAGATAACTTTCGTGCCTTGCGGTAAAGCCGCCGGTAAATGATAAATTTAAATCCTTTGTAATGTTATTATTATACGTTAACAAGGCATCCCCATATAAAATGGAATATATACCTGTAGCCACGTTATAAGCCCCTGTACTTGAAGTTGTGTTAAACGCTACCGGATAAGTGTTATAGTTATCTCCTTCAGTATTACGTGCAGTATAATCATTCCCTAACCTTACTCTAAATTTAAGGTGATTAATAATACTCCAGTTAAAAGTAGCACTGGAATATAAACGATTCTCGGTTTCTGTATAAGTATTTTTTAAAGTGCTGAAAAAATAATCGTACAAATTAGGCCTAACTCTAAAAATAAAGGCTTCTGCCGGATTATATTGAGGGTTTTCTGCCGGAGCATATTCAAATCCTTCAGATGTAAGGTATTTTTGCTCTACCAAACCCATTTTTTCTTCCCTGCCAAAAAAGCCATCGTATGATTGTGCTAATCTGTTGGTTTGATATGGGCGATTGTCTGTTATAGTATTAACATAATTGGCAACCACATCCACACTTGTTTTATCACTCAGTTTCAGCGTGCTGTTTAAGTTAAAGGTGTTTTTATGCACACCCGATTCTCTTTGTATACCATTATAATCAAGCCTGGTATAAGATATCCTGTAATCAGAATTCTCTGTTTGGTTTGATAAAGATAAATTGGCACTGGAGCTTGTACCTGTTCTGAATATATCTTTGTAATTATTAGGTTGCGGAGAATATGATTGTATTGATCCGTCCCACCACTGAACTTTTTGCCCGAGCATTTTTGGACCAAAATCAGCATAAGCCCTAAAATTAGGTCTCCAGCCCGATGGTGAATTAGCATCAGCGACAGAGCCATCGGGATTAAAACCAAGTGCAATGTTTGTTGCCCTATCATAACCCTGGCCGTAAACATTCTGGTAATTTGGTAAAAAAGCAGCCTGCTCTTCAGTTCCGTAGTAATTAAATTCAACTTGCGGGCCTTTACCTTTTACACCTTTTTTGGTAGTAATAACAATTACACCACCTTCGGCATCAGAACCGTAAAGGGCGGTAGCACTACCTCCTTTTAATATATTAATACTTTCAATATCAGATGGGTTAATATCAAGCACACCGTTTCCTTCAATTCGTTGGTCATTGTAAAAGCCACCGTTATTAAATCCGCTTGCACCGTACTGTTGTTGATTCCTGATAATTACACCATCTACTACGTATAAGGGCGGCTGGTTATAACCGATAGAATTGATACCGCGTATTTGTACAGTAACCGCACTACTTGCACCACCAGGTGCAGTTTTCACCGATACACCAGCTGCTTTACCATATAAAGCTGATGCAAAGTTAGTATTACCAGCTTCAGTAATTTCTTTTGAGGTTATTGTACTGGTGGCATATCCCAAAGCCGCCTGTTGCTTTTTAATACCAAATGAGGTAACAACAATCTCATGTAGTCCACCTACAGTGGCCTTCATTGTTACTGACATTGATGTTCCGGCAGTTACCGGTAATTCCTGACTCTCAAAACCTATAAATGAAAATACAAGTACAGCTTTATCATCGGGTACATCGATATTGAATTTACCGTTTACATCAGTAACGGTTACCGCTTTACCACCTTTTACTCTAATGGTTACTCCCGGCAAAGGGGTATTTTGATCATCAAGCACTTTACCTGTTATGGCTACCGGCGCTACGGCCAAATTGGTAACCTTATCAATTACAACAACATCCTTTTCTTGCAGGACAATTGTTTTATCAATGATTTTATAAGTTAATTCCTGATTTTTAAGACATTCGTTTAACGCATCACTTACTGATGCATCTTTTAACTGCACACTGATATTCTTTTTATTGACATCTTTTGAGTCGTAAAAAAATACGTAACCGGTTTGTTTATTAATTTGTTGCAGTACCTTTTTTAGCGGTGCATTGATTTCATTAAGATTAATTTTCTGACCATAGCCTGCTGCGCTGCATTGCAAAAAGGCAATAAACATAATCAGTGTGGTCAATTTCATAACTAATGATATTTTACGTAGCCACGGCTTATGCATGACTAAAGAAAAAGCATTTAATTTCATACTTTTGTTGAGTTTGGGTTAACAGATAGTTGGAGACACTAAACATATTCCCGTATTGCGGGAGGGTTTAACTCAAATATTTACACGCATCCCGATGGCCGTCGGGGTGCGTCTTTTTTTTGAATTAACCTGATGTGGGGATGACCTATTCCTAAGGTCGTTTTTGTAATTTTTTTTCCATATAGTTTTTTGTTTTAATGAATAATTAGTTTGTTTGTTTTTATCTTATGGCATTACAACTATTGTTTTTCCATCAATTTTGTAATGTATTTTTTTAAAGCTCAAAATATCCAGTATTTGCGATGCGTTAACATCCCTTGAAATTTCGCCCGAAAACCGTCTTGCAGGCAATTGCCCATCGTATTTAATATCAACATCATACCAGCGGGAAAGCTGGCGCATAACCTCTTGTATACTATTATCCTCAAAATAAAAGAATCCATTTTTCCAGGCCACTGCCTCATCAACATCAACACTCTTCACATTGAAATTTCCATTGCTGAATTGCGACTGCTCACCAGGTTTTATAATATCGCTTGCATTTTGCGAGGATACCTTAACGCTGCCTTCAAGCAGGGTTGTTTTAATTACACTTTCATCGTTATAGGCATTTATATTAAAGTGGGTGCCTAACACCTCAACTGTTTGCCCGTTAGAAATTACCCTGAAAGGTTTGGCAGCATTATGTGCAACTTCAAAATAAGCTTCACCGGTAAGCTCTACCCTGCGTTCATTACCAATAAATTCAACTGGGTACTTAATTGAAGATGATGAGTTTAACCATACCTTTGTTCCGTCTGACAAAATAAACTGGTATTGGCCGCCGCGTGGCGTAGAAGCCGTATTATAAACAAGGCTATTTACGGCATCGTTTTGTTTTGAACCGGCATAACTGATAAGCCCGTCGGCGGTTTTATTAATAACCACACCTCCCTGATTGGCAAGCTTACCATTTTGGGCTCCGGTTAAAACTATAGTGCTTCCGTTTGCAAGCGTTAACAATGCTTTATTGCCACCTGGTACCGCATCATTTTTCATCTTCGGTATTTTATTAACCACTAAAGGCTGTTGCTTTTGTTTATGGGTAATTAAAAAAATACCCGAAATCAAAAAGATCAAAATTGAAGCAGCTATTGCAAGCAAAGGCAGGTATGCCTTTTTGTTTTTGGCGTTAAACTGCGTTATTAACGCATCAATACTTTGTTGCTGATCATCTTTTAATTGCTGATGAGGCACATCAGGAACATTGCTTTTGTATTTAAGATACCAGGTTTCCACCAAAGCAGTTTCCCCGGCAGTGGCAATACCTCGATTATATCTTTCTAATAATTGTTCTATTTCTGATGGTTGCATATTATAAAGGATATATCCTTATTTATAACCTATACAACTGATAACCAGCAAGGGGGTAGAAGAAAATGAAAAATTTAAAAAAACATCATAAAAAAATGAGTTCCTAATTTAACCCGTAATATTCTGAGAGAGTTATTAACCTGTTTTTTTACGGTTAAGGGGCTTATATGGAGTTTTTCGGCGATCTCCTGATGGGAAAGATTTGCATTTCTGCTCAATTCAAAAATGAGGCGCATTTGAGGGGGTAAGGCGCAAACTTCGGCATCAATTATGGCAATCAATTCTTTGATCCTTAAAGTTTCATCCGGGGTTGGTTCATTACTAACCAAAAAGGTCTCAAATGATGAAACATAATCCGATCTGACTTTTTGGTGCTTAAACACATTTAATATTTTATTCCTGACAGCTGTGTACAAATAAGCTTGCAGATTAATATTAAATTTTATGGTTTCTTTATTGTTCCAAACATACGTAAACAGCTCCTGTAAAATATCCTTAACTTCTTCCCTATCCGGCAATCTTTTATAAGCATGGCTGTATAAAACGCCATAATACCTTTTATGAATAGTGGTAAAAGCATCTAAATTGCCTTGCCTCAGCAAAATAATTAATTCAACGTCGCTATACGAATCGTATGCAAACATATTTACTTAGTGTATTTAGTTAAGAAATATTAAAGTCAATATTAAGAATTTTTTTTATTGTATTATAAAGGATTGTATCATTTCTCTTACAAAGCACTAAATACAGCAGTGTATCAACTAAATTTAAAAGCAGTTTAATGGCGTACTTGTTTTATAAAAAAATGGCTTAATACGGTTTAAAAATCATATTGACGGCGTATTTTATTATGTTGCGAGTCGGCATTGTCGACATCCTGATTATTTTAAAGCATTTGATTATGGATTAGATGCTAATATAATCTGTCTTGCATAGTAGCTGTGATGATCTATCTATTGCCCAGAACTATTAAGAATCCACAATAGATACTTATAATAGTGAAGGAATTATGTTGAGTTGAATAAAATCCCGGATTGCTTTTAAAAACGAAGGTTTATCTCTTAAATCTCCATGTTTACCTTCGGATATAATTATTAATTGTTTTTGGGCGGTACTTAAAGCATCAAAGAGCCTATGTGCATGATCTGGCCTGATATCATCATCTTTTTCACCATGAATAATTAGCGTTGGTATCCCTGCAACAAGTACAAAAACCGAAAATTTCAAAATATTTAGTTTCCATTTTAGTGAAGGTCTTGATAACAGTGGCTTTGTTGGATGGTTGGCCAGTAAAATAAAAAAGGAACTCGGAACGGGGGTTTTTGTGGTATGTGGTCAAAACTCCAATAAAGGAGGCATTTTTGATTATTGGGGAGTACCTTTGGCAATTGCAGCTGATGTCATCAGCTTAGTTACAGGTCTTTCTGAATAACTAATTTATGAACTCCTGGGTGGTATAATTTCGATAAATTTGATCAATGTCTTACGTTCGGCCTTTGGTTAACATAATCCCTTGCATCCAAAGAAAGAGTTAATTGATGATACAAAAAGCCACTCAAATGAATGACTTTTTTTTATAAAACACACCTATAATCAACAATTTATATTAAAACAAGGTCAATCAGAATACTTTCTTACCCCTGCGCCAATATCAGATTTATATACAGCAGGCGAATAGCCAAACTTAGTTGTATAATATTCACACAAATCGCGGCTATAATCGTCAAAGAAATCAGTTTTAACCAAAGCGATGGCACAGCCTCCGAATCCGGCCCCGGTCATTCTTGAACCTAAAACGCCCTTATAGTAGCGACTATATTCCGCAATTGTATCCAGCTCGGCGCCGCTTACTTCATATAGTTCTTTTAATGATTGATGTGAAAGGTTCATTAAAGTTCCAAACTGTTTCAGGTCGCCTCGTTTTAAAACATCGGCTGCTTGTTTTACCCGGTCATTCTCTTCAATAACATGCCTCGCTCTCTTAAAAATAATTTTATCTGTAATGAGGTGCTTATTTTGATATAGTGTATCTGCATTAATTTGGCAGAGTTGAGTAATATTTAACTTTTTTTGCAATGAACATAGCGCCGTTTGGCATTCCTTTACCCTTTCGTTATACTTCGAGTCGGCCAGAGTTCTTGTTTTATTGCTGTTTATAATAGTCAGGGTATAGTTATTTAAGCAAACGTCAACTGCTTCATATTTAAGCGTTTCGCAATCAAGCATCAGGGCTTTGTCCTGTTCGCCAAATACAACGGCAAACTGGTCCATAATGCCGCTGTTAACCCCTATAAACTGATTTTCAACAGCTTTGGTTAGCTTAACTAATTCCAACATGTCTAACTGCCCGTTAAATAATTGATTTAAGGCAAAAGCGGTTACTACCTCAATTGATGCAGATGACGACAAGCCCGAACCAATAGGCATATCGCCAAAAAAGAGCATATTTAAACCGCAATTTATTTCGACACCCTTATCCTTCAGGTGTTTAATAACACCTGAAGGATAATTAAACCAGAAGCTTTCGTCCTTTTCTATTTCATTTGTTAGGGATATACTTTTCTCTTCTTCAAAGTTCAAACTTTTAAAATAGAACAGGTTGGTTTTATTTGGCGCAACTAACAACCAGGTCCCAAATGTTACGGCGCCGGGCATTACCAAGCCACCGTTATAATCAATATGCTCTCCTATTAAATTAACTCTTCCGGGACAAAAATATACCCCTGTGGCTTCAACTCCGTAACTGTTTTTGAACGATCTTTTTAATTCGTCTAAGGTCATTTTTACTGTTTTAAATTATAGCGTTAACTGACCTGATTTAATACCCCGCGAGGTTGCCGTTATTTTAGTTCCTTTATTATTGCCGTTGGTTTTAACCAAAAAAGCTGCAATTCCGGCTTCGGGTTGTGAAACAGCATTGCCAACCACTTGAACTCCTCCTTTTAGTACAAGATTTATAGTGTTTGAAGCATTGGGAATAACAGTGCCATTTTTATCCGTTACCGAAGCATATACAAATATCAGGTCACTTTTTCCTGAAGCCGGTTTTTTACCACTGTAATCAGCTTTAAGCGAAATCTGATAAGGGCTTCCGGGCGTTTTCCGCGTGGCTGTAGCAGTCACTTTCCCCTTTATATACCCTTTAGCTATGATGGTGCCGGGCTGATAGGCCACTTTAAAAGTAAAAGGCGGATGAATTAAGTTATTGCACATTCTCCCCGTATCGGGCTTTTGTCTGCCTAATGATTTCCCGTTTAAAAAGAGTTCCACCTCATCACAATTACTAAAAATGGTTATTGCCTTTGCGGAGTTGCTGGTCCAATAATTGGCAATAAAAAGTGTAGGGCTATTTTCAAACGGGCTTCGCTGACTTTGGTAAAAGTAATAAGCAAATTTAGGCAGGCGGAAAATATCCATTATGCCCGAAGACTCGATATCCGGAGCATACCCGCGTTTATAATCAAACATCTGCCAGTTAAGGTCGCCCGTTATGGTTCCATTAAGGTTATCGTTATGCGCTTCCTGAAAATTTAGCGCCTGCTGCAGCATCCGTTTTTCACCGCTGCCGCGCAATTGTCTCGATGTTTTTTCTTCGTCGGTCAGGTCTTTGTATTGAGCCTGGTTAAAGCCGGCGTTTTGGGCATAATATTCCCAATCGCCATATTCGGCTATTAGTATTGGTTTGCTATTAAATTTTTTCCAGTAGTCCGGGGCTTTGGCATGTTGCCTGGCGGGAATAAAAACATCATAAACATCATTTTTCCAGCCACAAGTGTAGATGTCAGTATAAGGTAACTCATTATGAACAGTGGCATTTGCTTTTTCCATATAATCATGGTTCATGTCCGTTTCGTTTAGCGAAGCTTCCCATAAAATAATAGCCGGATGGTTCCTGTCCCGATGAATCATATCAGTGATATTTTGCAGACTATTTCGCTGAAAGGTTTCATCACCAAAAAACTGCCAGCCGGGGGTAGAGTCCATTACAAATAGCCCAAGCTCATCGCAAGCTGCTAAAAAAGCAGGCGATGGTGGGTAATGCGAACAGCGTACAAAATTAAAGCCCGCGTTTTTTATTTTATAAGCATCGCGGTATTGCGCATTATCTGATAACGCATAACCTATATATGGATATTCCTGATGGCGATTGGTGCCCCGTATCAAGTATTTATTTCCGTTAAGATAAAACCCATCAGCCTTAAAACTGATTTGCCTTACCCCTGTTTTCACAGAAACCGAATCTAACAACTGATTATTGTCCAGAATCTTTACTACGAGTTGATATAGCTTCGGATGCTCTGGCGACCAAAAACGCGGATTAGCTATTTCTATCTTTTGCGACAGTGTTGTATCTGAATTTGCGGTTAAAACCATCGCACTTGTAGCTGTTTCCCCAACTGGTTTTCCCGATGGATCATACAGCGTAGCGGTAAGTTGTACCTTATGCCCAAAAAGCTCATCGTTTTTTATATCTGTTTTGATATAAAGCTCAGTTTTGGATGCTGAAATTTTATCATAATGCAATAGTACGCCTCCCCCGTTCATCCGTTTTGCGTTTACCGCATCTGTGATGTATATTTTATTTTTTTTGATAAGCCAGGCATTGCGGTATAAGCCGCTATAAAAATTAAAATCGAGGTCCTTTAATGGTTTGCCCGGAGGTATAACCAGGTTATCCTGATTGTTCAATCTGATAAGCAGACAATTTTTTTGACCATACAGTGCTCTATCCGTTAAATCAATATACAGGGGCAAATAGCCGCCTTTATGGCTGAAAAGATATTTACCGTTCAAATAAACGTCAGCAAGGTTCATAGCGGCATCAATACGGACAGCAATGTGCTTTCCTTCATCATTTTTGCTAAGCACAAAATATTTGCGGTAAAAGCAGATGCCCTGCCATTGCTGTTCTCTTTTTATTACCGGTTCTAAATTAGCCGTGTGCGGCAAGCTTACTTTTTGCCAGGGCAGATGATTGTTATCCGGGTTAAAAAGGTCGTTGTTAATACTGGTATCAGCATTTTTTAAAAACTGCCAGTTATCATTAAATAAGTATGTTGATATTGATTTATTAGGCTGCGCGTAGCCTGCAAAGGCGCACAAAGCGATAATAAAAGACAAGAAGATTTTTTTCATTTAGTAGGTTACTGGCTGATGTGATAATCTTTACTGATGCTGGTATAGGTATTCAAAAAGGAATTGGCATTCCCGTCTTTGTCAACTATGGTTTCGCCCCAGCTAAAAAGCTCCCATATAAAAGTGCCTTTTACTTTGTTTCCGGGTAATGAAAACGCGATGTCGTTTACCTCGCTTTTGCGCTGTGAATATTCGGCAACCATTACATCTTGCTTATACCGGCTGCTAAGATCGAGCAGGTTTTTTTTCAGGCTGTCTGGCGTTCCGTGCCACTCGGGATAGTAGGATTCGCCAATTATATCAAAGTTTACTCCACGGGCAAGCATGTTATCCAAAAAATACCGCGACTCTGCGTTCTGTCCACCGCAGGCAATGTGCAGCATTACTCTGATACGCGGATCTACTTCTTTTACTGCTTTAATACCCGCTTTTAAAAAGCCAGCCAGTGTATCTAAGTTCCTAACTTTTCCATCGGGCCATAAAATGCCGTGGTTAATTTCGTTACCTACCTGGACCATATTTGGCAGGGTACCTTGTTTTTTGAGGGCCAATAAGGTAAGTTTTGTAAAAGCAGCTATAGAATCACATAATTGCTGCTTGGTCAGATTTTTCCATGCAGCCGGTTTATATTGTTTTCCCGGGTCGGCCCAGGTATCGCTGTAATGAAAATCAAGCAGAAAACCCATGCCGGCCGCTTTAATGCGTAACGCCATTTTTTTTGTGTTTTCCAGATCACAATATCCTTTTTTAGAATACCCGCTATCAGATTTGGGATTATTGAATATCCGGAGCCTTATATAATTAAACCCGTGGTCTTTTAAAATCTGAATAGCATCCTTTTGGGTTCCGTTATCGTAAAATTTATGTCCTTCGGCCTCCAACTGCGGAAGGAAAGAAATATCAGCCCCCAATATTTTATCAAAGCCAATATGTTTTTTAGCTGGTGATGGTTTAAATGCAAACAATGCATGCACTGTAAATGCAAAAACAAATATTCCAGTCGAAATTTTTAAGCTTTGTACGATTATCTTTTTCATATATATATATTTGAATTTATAAAACAAGTATGCGACCCACAACATATCGCATACTTGTTTTTATTTGTTAATGCGCAAAGGCATTCATGGCCACTGTTGGCTTGCCTGAAGTATCAAATGCACCCATACTATACCCCTGCCAGCTATTATAAGCTTCTGGTTCCCAATAAAATAAACCTAAACCATTACCTCCAGATACTGATTTAACTTTAGTGATAAGATCGGTTAAAAAAGATTTACATGTAGAAGCCGCTGTAACATCCATACCAGCTTCACATATCATTACCTGCTTACCATATCTTGAAACCATATCATTCATATTAGTTAAACACTCACTGTCAATTGTTGACCAATTGCTCGTTGTTGGATAAATGGAAAAACCACAAACATCCCATTTGGCACCATACGCTTTGAGTCCATCAAATATCCATCGGGTGGTAGTATTATTGAATCCATTAGCCACGTGAACAATGACCTTTGCCGATGGGAATACTGCTTTCACAGCGTTATACCCATTTAACACCATACTTGCAAAGTTTTGAAAGGTAGTAGTTGATACTGAGGCTCTCCCATCCTGCCATAACATACCATCACTTGTTTCATTGCCTACCTGCACCCAGGTTGGCGTTATGCCATTTGATTTTAATGTATTTAGCGCACTGTAAGTGTAGCTATAAACCGTGCTTATTAGGGTGCTGGTACTATAGCCAGCCCAGGCAGCCGGTTTTGTTTGATCTCCCGGATCTGCCCATGTATCACTATAATGAAAATCGATCAGGATATTCATACCGGCAGCTGCAGCCCTTTTTGCTTTTGCTACCACATCTGTTATATTATTCCATCCGGCAGATGGATTTACCCAAACACGTAATCTTATAGAAGTGATGCCCAACCCCTTCAAAACAGTGAAAAGATCTTGTTGCGTACCACTGCTATTATAAAACTTATAGTTGGATGCTTCCATTTGTGTAACCCAGCTTACATCAGACCCATAAGCAAATGATGTTGTACTGGTAGCCAGGGTAGTAGCGGATGTTACTTGTTTACTTTTGGTTAAAGTAGCAGCTTGATTTTCTGTAGCTTCTTTTGTACAACTTAAGCCCAAACAAAGCCATACAGCAGAAGAAAGAATGATAATTTTTTTCATAATATTAGTTTATTGGTTAGTAAATTGTGGCTATTTTATATTGCTGCATTATCAGTTTGCAAAAGCATCCAGGGCGGTTGTTGGTCTGCCCGTATTATCAAAAGCGCCCATACCATAACTCATCCAGTTGTAAGCTTCGGGCTCCCAATAAAAAACACCTAAACCATTGTTATTACTAACCGACTTTGTTTTAGCAATCAAATCTGTAAGAAAAGCCTTAGCGGTTGTTGGGTCGGCAACGTTAAAGCCAGTTTCGCATATCATTACCGGTGTTCCGTAACGCGAAATCATATCGTTCATATTGGCTAAACATTGGGTATTATAAGTTTGCCAGTTACTGGCTGTTGGATAAAGCGACATGCCAATTATATCCCATTTGGCACCATTACTTTTAAGTCCATCAAAAAGCCACCTATAGGTAGTATTGTCATAGCCATTGGCCAGATGTATAATTACTTTAGTGGTGCTGCTTGCATCTTTTACCCCGTTATACCCGGCGGTAACCAGAGCAGCAAAATTCGCCATATTGCCGGATGCTTTTCCATCATCCCACAACATGCCGTTGCTTACCTCGTTGCCTACCTGTGCCCAATAAGGTGTTACACCGTTTGCTATCAGCGTATCGATAACTGATTTTGTATAATCATGCACCGTTGTAACCAATGTGTTAAAATCCATACTTGCCCATGCAGCTGGTTTTGTTTGTATACCCGGATCGGCCCAGATATCGCTGTAATGAAAATCTACAAGTACCTTCATACCCAATGCCGAAGCTCTTTTTGCTTTAACCACCAAATCTGCATTATTGCACCACCCTGTCGAAGGATTAACCCAAACCCTCAGCCTTATAGCATTCATGCCTTTGGCTTTTAATATTTGCAAACAATCCTGCTGCGTACCGCTACTATTATAAAATTTATAACCTGATGCTTCCATTTGGGTGAGCCAGCTTACATCGGCCCCCTTAACAAATGATGTATCACTATTTACAGTTGTAGTAGTTGTTGTTTTGTTATTACCCTGGGGTAAATCGCTTTTTTTACAGCCGGTAATACACAATGCAGCAAGCAATAATAAACTGGTGATCTTTTTCATTTATAGATTTGTAGTAATAGTCCGCCATCATTTGTTGCCGCATGATGGCGGGTTGTTATATTTTATTAATACCCCGTAATTTGAGTAAGCGTTCCTTTTCCAGCTGCTAAATTGTAATTTGATATAGGTTCAAGGTAATTACCGGGTGTTTTCCCAACTGATTGCAATGCCTGGTTGTATTGTCCGTGACGAATCAATTCCATTTTACGGTCACCTTCAAAATAAAGGTCCCAGCCCTCTTCGTTCATTACCCAAAGGTCAAAAGAAGTTTTATCGCCGGTTGCCGAAGTTGGCATTGGGCCTAAGCCGCCGTGTGCTGCACGTACCTGGTTTACCAAACTAATTGCAGCAGCTGTTGGTCCATTAACCTGATTAGTGGCCTCAGCAAGCATCAGCATAACATCTCCTAAACGGGCTTGTGGCAAATCATTTGCCTGAAACGAACCGCTTGGGCCATCGTTATCGGGATATTTGGCAATTACAGGGCCGCTTAAACCGCTTGCCTGGTTAACCAGTATACCCGACCTGTTTATATAGCTTCCTTTTAACAAGGCGCGTCTTTTGTCGGCCGGATCAAAAGAATTATAAAACTGCCAGGTAGCCGCAAACGGTGCATTACCAGCAGATCCCCACGCATATTGCACCTCGTTTCCAACATAATCGCCGGGATAGGCATAAAAGTCAAAAGGGTTGAAACCCGGCGAAAGATTTGTTCCGTTTGACCCAGCAGCACATATTGCCGCCCACATGGTTTCTGAATTCACTTCGGTTGCCGTAGTAAATAAGCTGGCATAATCAGTAACCAAAGAATACCCCATACCCATTATCTGTTGGCCAACAGGTATTGCATCAGTAAAATCCTTTTCGTTCATATAAGTGCGCATTAACACTGTTAACGCCAATGCCTTATTAAAGCGACCATAATTTGAAGGAGTTGTAGGTAAGTTTGTCGCAGCAAAAGTGAGGTCGTTTACAATATCGGTAACATAGTCACTTCTTTTTGGGCGGGTAAGATTACTTTCGGCCGCTGTGGTGAGTTGTGATGGATCAAGAATAACTGGCACCGGTCCATATAATTGTAACAGGTAAAACATATTCCATCCTCTTGACATCCGTGCTTCAGCGATAAACTCGTTCTTATCTGATTGACCCAGACTTGAATTATTGATAACCTGAATCATTTGGGTTAACCTGCTGATAAACCTTGTTTTTTCAAAGTGATCATTGTTGTTATCGGATAAGCTCAATAGCGGGGTATAATCCGCTCCGCTAAATTGCGTAAATATGCCACCCCAACCGGTAAAGGAGTTCATCTCGTCGGTGCCGTAATCAAACTCCATAATTTGACCATATTGCGCACTGAACCAGCAAGGTTGGTAAACAGTTCCGTCATTGTATCCCCATTTAGCCTGGAATGGTTCATACGCCTGAGCAATGTAAGCTGTGAAATCGGCAACAGTTTTTGGAAATGTATCTGAATTTAAGCTACCATATAACTGGGGATCGAGCTTTTTACAGCCACTTATCGTAATAAATGCTGTAATAAAAATGCTGATAAATATTTTTTTCATGACTTTATAGTATTTCATTTAATGATCAAAGTGTTTAAAATGATGCCTTTACGCCAAATGACAAGGTTTTAGCAGGCGGATAAGGTGCATAGCCCCCTTTTACGCTTTGATAAGTTACTTCGGGGTCACCACCTTTATAGTTAGTTATGATAAATAGATTTTGGGCATCAACAAATACCCTGATTGAGCGGGCAAATTTGTTTATTGAAGCTGAATTTAAAGTATAACCCAAAGTTAGGTTACGTAAGCGGACAAAATCTGTACTGGTTATGTTAATATCCGATGGCACCAATAATCCTACAGCACTTTCAACATAATTTACGCTTGGCCTTGTCCCGTTTAAGTTAGCAGAGCTATAAACATTAAGCGCCTGTACTGTACCATTCTGACTTGCCGATACAATTGAATTAGGGTCACCCCATGCGTTGTTATAGTTAGTTCCATGTCCGCCAAACTGACCATAAAAGAATATTGTTAAATCAAATTGTTTATATCTGAAAGTGTTTCCTAATCCAAGGTTGAATTTAGGGTCGGGGTCCATTTTATAAACATCCTCGTAATCTAATTTTCCATCTCCGTTTTTATCAACAAATATTGGGGAGCCTGGCAAATTTGCTCCTCCGGTTGTTGGCTGGGAAGCAGGCACTGCTTGCCCTGTTTTTAATAAGTCATTTGTTTTAAAATAATAAATTTCATTAACCGCATCGGTAGCACTTTGATAGGCCTGCAATACCGTGAACGGGAATTGGGTTTGCCATCTGTAGTAATAATGAGAAAGATTTACTACCGTGCTCCAATCAAAATCCTTCGCTGCAATATTGTGCGACGTTAATGAAACCTCATAGCCCTGCCTAACCTGGTGAGCGCCGTTAATAGTTTGTGTAAAAAGTGGAGAAAGTGGCGCTGTTGGTGCGGTAGTACTTAATAAGTTGGTAATGTCATTTCTAAAAACATCAACCGAACCGGTAACCCGGTCTTTAAATAAACCAAAATCCAGCCCTATATTTTTATTAATTGTTTTTTGCCATGTTAAATAGGGGTTATCAAGAGCATATTGCGAAATGGTAACATATTCTGTTCCGCCTGCCAGATAAATATTATCCCCGTTTGGAGAGTAGCCACCATAAGCGGCAGAACCGATGGTTTGACCTGTAACACCTATGCTGGCGCGAAGTTTAAGCAAGTCAACGGCTTCAATCGATTTAAAAAACGGTTCTTCATTAATCTTCCATCCTGCTGATGCAGCCGGGAACAATGCATATTTATTATTGGGGAAGAATAAGCTGTAACCATCGTCACGTAATGACAAAGAAAGGATGTACTTATCAAAGAAATTAAATGTTCCCCGTCCGAAATATGAACGTGTAGTATTTGCAGTTTGGTTTGAAGTGATGGCAACATTACCGGTTTCTGCACCAAGATCCGTTGTTCCCAATCCATCCTGTGCACCAGTACCTTCGGAGTTAAATGAACTGTATTTATTAATATACTGGCCTACACCACCAACTACATCAACATTAAGAAATTTTGTTAAATCCTTTTTATAGTTTAATGAAGCCTCTAAAGTTTGGTTATCACGATTGTTATAATTTAAAGAAGCCCTTGACAAAAATTGCTGATAATAAAATACGCTGCTCGGCACAAAAAAGTCGCGGGTTGCGCCTTCATAATTATCGCCAAACAACAAGCGGCCGGTTAATGCACCGGGGATGATCTTAAAGTCGGCAGATATGTTAGTGTTTAAAGCATGATAATTGGTATGATCCTGCACATTAAGCAGCCCTACCGGGTTAGATATTGTACTAAACTGCGAATACGTGCCGTTGGTATATACCGGAATATTTGAAGGGAAGGCCAATGCAGCCTGAACAATGCCAAAGCCCTGGCCTCCGGAACCATCGCTCTGCCCACCTGATGATGAATTTAGATAAGCATTACTGCTACCGGAAAAATTTGTATTTAACGTTAAAAACTTGGTAAGGTTAAATGACAGGTTGGTGCGGCCGGTATATTTGGTCATTGCTGAACCTTTAAGCGTTCCAATCTGATTAAAATAACCTCCCGAAAAATAATATGTCGTTTTATCAGAACCTCCGCTTAAGCTTAAATTATCATTATCAATATACCCTTTCTGGAAAATTTGCCCAAGCCAATCGGTACCGGCACCGGCAGCAGCAATCTGGCTGGCCGAATAAGTAGGGGTTGGAATGCCAGAGGGCGTGTTAGGGCCATAAGGTGCCATTAAATTGGCCCCTAAATACTGATCTTTTTGAAAAGTATTAAATAGCGTTTCGTATTGAGTAGCATTTAAAGGTTGTAAGTAAGATGTATTGCTTACAAACGAGTGGCTGCCGTTAAAATTTACGCTGATCTTACCGTTTTTGCCTTTCTTGGTAGTGATCAGGATAACACCATTAGCTGCATTAACGCCATAAATAGCAGCACTTGCATCCTTTAAAACTTCAATAGATTCTATATCAGTAGGGTTTATATCTGCAAGCGCCCCGCGCGAAACGCCGTTTGTACCCGGGTCAACACCTCCGCCGGTTGGCTCAAGAGCATCATTGGGGAATATTACACCGTCAACAACAATTAGTGGTGCGCCTTGTCCGCGTATGGAAAGATTAATGAGACCTCCGGGTTGTGAACTTGATTGCTGAACACTCAAACCTGCAGCTCTTCCGAAAAGTAATTCTTCAACTGAACTGTTTGCGTCCTGAGGTATGTTTTTAGGATCAACTTTCACTACAGCAGTTGTAAGGTTTTGCCGTTTGGATGTTCCATAGCCAATAACCACTACTTCGTTTAAATCATTTTGTTTAGCTGTCAGCGTTACATTTAATGAATTGCTCACAGCTGTAATTTTAACGGTTTCGTACCCTAATGCGCTAAAAACAAGTGTGGCGCCTTTTGCCGCATGGATAGTATATTTTCCGTTAGCATCTGTAGCAGCACCGCTTGTTGTATTATTAACTTTAACCGTTGCGCCGGGGATGGTACTACCATCATCCTTTGAGGTAATTGTGCCCGAAACGGTTAACGTTTCCTGGGCGTAAGTGTGAAAGGACGAAGCCATGATCATAAATACGATCAGCAGGCTAAATCTTTTCCAGAAATGAAAAGTAAAATTTTGCATATTAATTTAGTTTATTGGTTTAATCAGGCTTATTTTCCGGTCGAAATAAAAAGCCGCGGTTTGGATACAAACATGAGTTTTAACAAATAAAAACCTTTGTCCTATTTGTTAAATTTTTGGTGCAAACTATCATTTTTATATAAAAGCGGCTTGATATAAAGGTTGGATAACCCAATTTGGTTATTTATTAATTATAATTGTTCAATCAAAAAAATTGCAGATTTCTGCCAATTAAAAACCCAATTGTACCGTTGATCAAGTTCCGAACAAACGCCGTCGTGCTTAAAAATCCGGTCATATTAAAGCTGTTCGTTTTAATGTTAACGGGTGTTTTTGCCGTTATTTTTTCAGCAAAGGCGCAGGCTCCCAAATTAAAATTCAGCCACATAAACAGCTTTCAGGGGCTTTCAAATAACACTATCGAAGCTATTTATCAGGACAGCCGTGGATTTATTTGGTTTGGCACAAGGGATGGCCTTAACCGGTATGATGGTTACCAGGCTATCGTTTTTAAAAACAACCAGGCTGATAAAAACAGTATAAGTGATGATTATGTGCGCTGTTTAAGTGAAGACAGCCGGCATAATTTGTGGGCAGGCACCAGTGACGGCCTTAACAGATTTAATCAGCTTAAAAACACTTTTACATCCTATAAACACAAAAGCGATGACAGGCGATCCATATCGGGAAATATGGTGAACTGTATATATAAGGACCGGAAAAACAAGCTTTGGATTGGTACTGCCGATGGCTGTTTAAATCTTTACGTTCCGGAAACCGATTCATTTCAACATTTTTATGATGCCGCGGATATTACAGGCGGTTCCAAAGTAGACTTCGCCATCAACTACATATACGAAGACAGCCATGGCCTGTTATGGATTGCCACTGAAAAGGGGTTGAAAACTTTTGACCGTAACGCGCATAACTTTAACGGAAACATTGGTTTTCAGGACCTTAAAACTATAAACCTTCCGGTGAAAACTATACAGGAAGATAGCCTGCATAATCTGTGGCTTGGTATTGAAAATAATGGATTGATGGAGCTCAATTTAAAATCAAAAACCGTAAAACGTTACCGTCATCAGCTGCTTGACGCTGGCAGCTTTGCTAACGACCAGGTTAAATGTATTTTGGTTGATCGTAAAGGCAACCTGTGGGCCGGTGGTATTAACGGAGGGCTTAGTTTATTTAATCCAAAAACCGGCTCATTCTATAACTATCAAAACGAATCGAAAAACTCAAGTAGTTTGTCACAAAGAACAGTTTCGGCGATTTTTGAGGACGACCAGAGTAACCTTTGGGTAGGTACCCATAGAGCAGGAGTAAATCTATTTACACCCAAAGCCAATAAATTTAAGCTATTTCAGAATGAGCCCGGCGACAATACACTGAGTTATAATGATGTACGAACATTTTGCGAGGATGAGAAAAACAACATCTGGATAGGTACCGATGGCGGAGGCGTTAATGTGTACAACCCCGTTAAAAATACTTTTAAATATTACCGGTACAATCCTGACAATAGTAATAGCCTGGCGGCTGATGCGGTACTGGATATTTATATGCCAAATGAAAAAAAAGCATGGATAAGTACCTGGGGTGGTGGCCTTAACTGTATGGACAGGGGCACAGGAAATTTCACACACTTTATTAATAACCCTACCGATACATCGTCTATTAGTTCCAACTATGTTCAGCAGTCGATTAAGGATAGCGAGGGTAATTTTTGGGTGGCCACATATTATGGCGGCCTTAATTTGTTGAATGAGCAAACTTTAAAATTTAAGCGTTTTACCGAAGCACCAGATAGAAAAACAAAAATAAGCGGCAATAATATTGTTTCGTTAAAAGAAGACCGGAGTAAAAACCTGTGGATCGGAACTGATGATGGCGGCTTAAACTGCTACAACTTGATCAGCAAAAAAATAAGCCATTATTTTAATAACCTTGAAAAGCTACCTGATCTCCGGGTTCTTTTTATTGACCATGCCGGCAGGCTGTGGCTGGGGCAGAAAGGTCTTTATTTATTTAATGCCGAAAAGAATAAGTTTAACATTTACACTGCCGAAGCCGGACTTGGAAGCGCAACTATTAAATCAATTGAAGAAGATGAAGGCGGCAACCTTTGGATAGCCGAATCGGATGGATTAATAAAATTCAATCCAAAAACACTCCAATTTATTAAATACAATATAGCTGATGGATTACAGGAACAAGAATTTGAAGTAAACTCCTCACTAAAAACAAAAGATAACCAGCTTTACTTTGGCGGCGTTAATGGTTTTAATTTATTTAGCCCATCAACCATCAAATCCAACGCTTATATCCCTCCGGTGTATATAACCGGATTCCAGATTTTTGATAAAATGATATATCCTGATTCAACCGGTTCGCCATTGACTGATGATATCAGCTTAACAAAAACTATAAAACTATCATACAAGCAATCATCCATAGCACTTTATTTTGCTGCCTTAAATTACACCGCTGCCGAAAACAATAAATACACTTATCGCCTGGAGCCGTTTGATGAAAAATGGCATATTACTAACGATCGCAAAGCATCCTATACCAATTTAGAGCCGGGAACTTACACCTTCAGGGTAAAGGCCGCCAACAACGATGGGTTATGGAATAATAAAGGCACTTCCCTATCCATTATTATAAGCCCTCCTTTTTGGGCTACATGGTGGTTCAGATGCATAGTTTTTATCCTTTTAGTAACAATAGTTTATCAACTGCTGCGGTTTAAGAAAAACCTCGATCTGCGCAAAATAGAAGAATCACGGCGAGAGGAAATGCACCAGCTGCAACTACAGTTTTTCACCAACATCTCACACGAATTCAGAACGCCACTATCGCTTATATTGGGCCCGTTGGAAATGTTGCTGCAAAAAGGCCAATCAGCATCTACCCGATATTACGAGGCAATGTACCGCAATGCCAACCGGCTGCTCTTGCTAATCAATGAGCTGATGGATTTTAGAAAAGTGGAAACAGGAGCGCTTAGTTTAAACGTAATACAGGGTAATATAAACAGTTTTATTGAGGAGCTTGTTGCAGAATTTCAGGATGCTGCTACTCAAAAAAATATCTCTATTGATGTTATTTTAAATTTAAACCCGCCAACTGCCTGGTTTGACAGACAGGTACTGGAAAAAATTATCCTTAACCTTATCAACAACTCGTTAAAGTATACACCTGTAAACGGGCGCGTGCTTGTTGAGGTTATGGGTAGCCTGCATGATTTTAACTCGGCATTTGAGAATGAACTAATGCTAAAAAACGACTTCAGGGCCAGCCGTTATGTTTATATCCGCATTTCAGATAATGGAATTGGCATTTCTAAAGATTCTATCCGTCATCTTTTTGAACGATACTACCGCATCACCGAATCGCATCTCGGATCGGGTATTGGCCTTGCGTTTGTTAAAAGTTTAACAACATTACACAAGGGCGATATTTATGTGTATAGTCAACGGCACCTCGGGACTGATATTATTGTTGGTTTACCGATAGCAGAAAGTGACTATGCCACTACCGAAAAATGGGCGGAAACAAAAGAAGAAGGCGGTACCCGGCTGGAAAGCATACAGATTGACCATCCATACGATAACGGACAATTGTACCCGGCAAGCCTTCAAAATGCAACAGGCCTGCATCCATATAGAATTCTGTTAGTTGAAGATAATGAAGAAATCAGGACGTTTATTAAGGATGCGCTCAAGGAATTCTATATAATTTCTGAAGCTGGGAATGGAAACCAGGGAATGGCAAAGGCGCTGGAAGAATCGCCTGACCTGATCATTAGCGATGTAATGATGCCCGGCCTCAACGGGATTGATTTTTGCAGGATGATAAAAGAGGACATTAATACAAGCCATATCCCCTTTATTATGCTTACCGCCAAAACAAACCTGCAGGCCGAGATTGAGGGAATAGATTCGGGCGCTGATATTTATCTGGCCAAGCCGGTTAGTATTAATTTGCTTATTTTGTCGATACGTAATATTTTTGAGCAACGCCGGAAATTAAAAGAACGCTATTTAAATGATCATCATGTAGAAGCTAAAGAACTTGTACATTCATCAAAAGACAGGGAGTTTATGAATAAACTTTTAGCTTTTATTGATAAAGAACTAAGCAACCCTGATTTAAGTATAGATGATCTTTGTGATGAAATTGCCATGAGCCGCACCAAGCTTTATCACAAAATAAAAGAACTATCGGGCCAGGCCCCAAATGAATTTATCAGGAGTATCCGTTTAAAAAAGGCGATTGACATTTTAACCCACGAGGATGTTTTGCTTACCGAAGTAATATACAGGGTAGGCATACAAACACAATCCTATTTTACAAAAGCCTTTAAAAAAGAGTACGGCAAAACACCTACACAATTTATACAAGGATTGATGAAGGAAAAAAGTAAATAAATTTACAAAACAAGCGTACTCATTTAAAATTCCTTGCTGGCGGAAAAACTTCTTTTTGCAAAGGCTCATGCATTTGTATTTTTTTATTTTCTGTAGGGCCGGGAGCACCTTTCTCGTTCGCATTTGATAAGGCGAGTACCGGCCGGTCATCATCGGCAGCATAAGTTAGCCCGGGCAATAATTTCGACAGGTTAAAACAGTTTTTCACAATAACGTGGATTACCTCGCCTTCTATTTGCAACTTGCCCTCTACCATTAATAAACGGGATTGCAATATTTCTTTGCGGTATTTTTCAAAAACCTTTTCCCATACCACAAGGTTGGAAAACCCGGTTTCATCCTCAATAGTAATAAACAAAATCCCCTTGGCGGTACCGGGCCGTTGCCTTACGGTAACCAAGCCGGCCACCTTAATAGGGTGGCCATCTTTAAGTTTTGCCAACTCACCCGCAGCTGTTACATGCAGTAGGTTCAGCTTTTCGCGTACAAAACTAACGGGGTGCGCTTTTAGGGATAAACCCGTAGATGCATAATCCTGTACCACGTGCTCGGCCTGGGTCATAAAAGGCAATGAAACTTGTGCTTCTTTGGTGCTTTCTGATGGTTGTCCACTGAACAATCCTATAGGCTTATCGCTGAGCGCCGGTACTTCCCATAAAGCCTCACGCCGGTCTAACTTTAAAGACCGAAATGCGTCAGCATCGCTCAATTTCTCAATGGCAGCCTGTGGCACACCAACATCACTTAACTGGTTTATGCTGCTGTATCCTGTATTCCTTCCGGCTATCAGTATCTGCACATCTTCTTCGTTCAGGCCCTTTACCTGCCTAAATCCTAAACGTACGGCACAATATTTACCGGCCTTTTCTTCCAATGTATTGTCCCACAGGGAATGATTTACATCTACCGGCCGTACAACCACGTCATGTTTTTCAGCATCAATAACAATTTGTGCCGGCTGGTAAAAGCCCATTGGTTGGCTATTGAGTAAGGCGGCCGCAAAAACATCAGGATAATACCATTTAATCCATGATGATACGTAAACCAGCAGTGCAAAACTGGCTGCATGACTTTCGGGGAATCCGTAACTGCCAAAGCCTTCTAACTGTTTAAAAATACGCCGGGCAAATTCTTCGGTATAGCCCTTTGCCATCATGCCGTCAACCAGTTTTTTTCGGTGCTGGCTCACCAGCCCTTTTGCTTTAAATGTAGCCATACTGCGGCGCAACTGATCCGCTTCGGCGGGCGTAAAACCAGCCGCAACAATAGCAATCTCCATCGCCTGTTCCTGAAACAGCGGCACGCCCAATGTGCGGCCCAGTATTTCTTCTAACTCCTTTGATGGGTATTCTACAGGGTCTATACCATCTCGACGGCGCAGGTAAGGGTGTACCATATCACCCTGTATAGGCCCCGGCCGCACAATGGCAACCTCAATTACTAAATCATAAAAACATTTGGGTTTAAGGCGTGGGAGCATTGACATTTGTGCCCGACTCTCAATCTGAAAAACACCGAGTGTATCAGCATGGCAGATCATTTCATACACAGCCAAATCATCTTGCGGAATGTTGGCCAGTGTTAAATCCAAATCATAATGTTGTTTTGCCAACTCAAAACCTTTGCGAATGCACGTTAGCATGCCTAATCCAAGTACATCTACTTTCAAAATGCTCAAAGCTTCCAGATCATCCTTGTTCCATTCCAATTGGGTTCGGTCTGCCATGCGGGCGTTCATCACCGGGCATATATCAGAAAGCTTACCAGCTGTAATTACAAACCCGCCAGTATGCTGGCCCAACTGACGTGGAAAACCCATAAGCTGTTCTGTAAGTTCCAACACTTTTCGCAGATGCGGGTCATCGGGATTAAGCCCCTGGTCCAAAATACGCTGCGGGTCAAACCCTTCGTCCGAAAAATTCCATCCCGCACCAGAAAGACGTTTTAGTGTATCTTCTGACAGCCCCATTGCTTTACCTGTATCACGGATTGCACCTTTATGCCGCTCCTGGGTAACCGTTGCAACAATTGCAGCACGGTCGCGGCCGTAATCATCATAAATAAATTGAATGATCTCTTCCCGCCGCTCGTGTTCGAAATCTACATCGATGTCCGGCCATTCATCACGGGCATCTGACATGAACCGGGAAAAAAGCAACCTTGATTTAGCTGGGTTTACCGCTGTTATTGCCAAACAATAACAAACCGTTGAATTAGCCGCAGAGCCACGTCCCTGATACAGGATGCCCAATTCTTCTGCCTTTTTTGTATACCGGTAAACCCTGAGAAAATAGGACGCCAGTTGTTTACGTTCAATAAATGCTAACTCAAATTCAATCTGTGTAGTGATCTTTTCGGGAATATCTTCACCAAATCGCTTCCAGGCGCCTTCCCATGTAAATTGTGTTAACCGTTGCTGTGGTGTAAGCCCGTCGAGGTTAGATTCTTCGGGCTCAATGTATTTTAACGAGTCGAGCGAGAACACGCAGGCATCTGCTATTTCCTGCGTAAGTTTAATGGCGTTGGGATACTGCCTAAACAGGCGCTGCATTTCATCAGTTGTTTTCAGATGTCTTTCTGCATTGGGATACAATAAAAACCCGGCATTCCCGATGGTACATTTTTCGCGTACACAGGTGAGCACATCCTGTAGTTCCCGGCGCGATGGTTCATGGTAATATACATCATTGGTAGCCACCATCGGCACACCCAATTGTGATAGTCTGTAAAGCCGTTTAGCATCATCACCATTATAAGAACGACTGGCTTGCAGATAAAGCTCCGTACCGAGGGCTTCGCTATACGCTGCTAAATCAGCTTTAAAGGTATCATCAAAATCAAATCGCTTATTCAGTGCAGCAGGTGGTATTACAATAAATTTAATTCCCTTAGCATGCTCGTACACATCATTTTTATATAGATGGCATTCGCCTTTTTCGGCACGGAGGTTACCTGTGGTGAGCAAAGCGCAGAGCCGCCCCCATGCATCCTGATCGGCAGGATAAGCCAGCAGGTCCGGACCATCAAGCAAACAAAGCCGGCAGGCAGGGATTATTTTTATACCACGAGCTTTGGCGGCAAGGTGAGCGCGCACTACTCCGGCTACGCTGTTCCTATCGGTGATGGCAATTTTTGCATGGCCATAATCCGCAGCTTGTTCTACCAATTCTTCCGGATGCGAACCGCCCCGCAGAAAGCTAAAATTGGTTGTTACCTGTAATTCTGTATAACTCATCAGTAATTACGTTTATCAAGCAAAAAATCCATGAATAAACCATTGGCCAGACTGATTACCCGAATAATGCCCCGATCGAAATAACCAGTAACGTTTGCCTTCCTGGTCTTCTACCTGGTAATAATCCCGGTGCGCACCCTCGTCCAGCCACCACTCACGTTCAATCCGTTCGGGGCCATCGGCCTTTTTAATATGATGCGTTTTATTTCTATAGATAAACAACATCGGCGGATAATCGGGGATGAGCGCGGTCACTTCAATTTGTTCGGGCCGTGGTAACAATATTGAGGGCCTCGGGCGGTTAGTTCGCCAGGCAGTTGTTGGTTTTTCTTTAATTGAAAGTGCCGGTCTTATTGATCGTTCCGGCCAGTAATGCTCCTGGGGCAAATAGCGATGAATATTACCTGCGCCTATTTTATTTGCAAGCCTATCCAACAACTCTGCTAAGCTCAAATCTGTAAGGCCACAGCCTTCGGCTGACCAAAGCGCTTCCTGTTCGGGCGAAACATCTTCTACTTTGGGGGCATCAAGCGTAAACAGCTCAATCCCCAGCGCCGGCTCAATAGATGATATTTTCAGTTCAAACAGCTTAAATAAATGATTGATATGATACGATGGTTGGTTAGTGCCGATGCTCGCTTCAACCAGTTGGCCATCTACCCGATAACATTTTAAAACAGCTGTTCTTAAGCCTTTACCATCTTGTTGCAATCGTTGGCAAAGGTGTTCCAATAGTTTTTTTATGGCGATTTCAATTCCGGTTGCTGTGCAAATTGGCTCCAGGCAAGGCAGCCGCTCTTGATATGGCTCAACAGGTTGTAATAGTTGCAGGGGTTCATCTTCGTTCCCTAAAGCCTGATCAAGCCGCAGCAAAAAATTTTGACCAAAACGCCGCCGTAGCACTGAACGGCCCATGCCGATGAAACTTTTAATGGTATAAAAACCAAGCTTATGCAAGCGCTCCAAAATTATCGGTTCCAAACGCAGGGCCGCAGGCGACAAGGTTAACAAAGCATCCATCTGTCCGTCAGGTTCAATAATTGGTTTTATTTTTCCATAGCGTGCTGTGGCCCAGGCTGTGCCAACCGTATCAGCCATTGCCCCCCGGGCGTTATAACCTTTTTTTCTTAATATCTTAATAATAGCTCCCAAATAAGCCTTTTCGCTGCCCCATAAGTGAGCACAGCCTGCAACATCCAATATTAAGCCATCGGGCAGATCTATAGCCACTAAGGGTGTATAACGGATACACCACTCGCCAAGGGCTTTGAGTAATTTGGCCGCCTGACCCGGAATATCATCAATTACCTCCAGTGATGGAACAATGGCCCTGGCATCTGCCGCAGCCATGCCCGCCCTTATACCATGAGCCTCGGCCAACATATTAGCCGCTGTTATTACGATGCGCCCCCGAACAGATTCGGTAAAAACAAAAGGCATGTCCTTAAGTTCGGGCCGGCGAAGCGTGAGCCAGTCTGTTGTTAAATGACGAAACCATATAGAAACAAAACGTTTTTGCATAATTAACCCGCTTTTCGTTCCTGTAATTCATTTGCAGTAATTTCTTCTTCAATAATTGTAAAGTGCCCGTCTGCCCATTCCAGCTTCCAATTGCCCGGATTGCCGTTGCGCACCTTTAGTAATTCTACATTCCATCGCGGGAAGCCAACACCGGGTAATTCATCTTCTGGTTCGCTGGGGATTGGCGTAATTTGCCAGCGGGCCACACAAGTGGTGGTACCCAGCTTACGCGGATCATTACGCAACAGAAAGCCTGTTACTTTACTGCTCTCTACCGCCAATTGCAAGCGGCGCGATTGCGCAAAGCTAATTTCCCTTAACTCCGCAATAACAGCTGCTAATCCCACACACTTCAGTGCTTCTTCCATTACCCAAAGCACATCTTTTTCGCGCTGAAGGTCAATAAAGATCATTTGATCCGGCGCTACATCAAAAGCCATTAATGATGGCGGAAAAAGTTTTCGTGATACTCCAATCCACAAACACACACCTCCCTGCAACATTAATGACGACAGTAAGCCAGCCATAAAACCGCAGGTTGCTGCCGTCTGTTCGGGTGTGGGGCATATTATTTCGTGAATTGTACCTGTAGGAAAAACACCATTTGGAAAAGCCGCTTCAATAGGGCCCAGACCAATCCGATCTTCATGGTTAGGTGCTGGCGACTTAAAGCCCTCCCAAAGCAAAATATCCTTTCGCAACCGGCTGATCATATCTTTTTTAGTCTCGGGCATGAACTTTCAATTTGGGATTGTAAAGTTATGCTAAAAATATTAGCATTTTATATAAAAAATTGCAAAATATTTTTCACTTTTGTTTAAGCATGATGAGCCATACAAATTTAACCAAAGAGGCAAAGGCCTGGGTGAAACGCAAAAGCGGTCCTGACGAAATTATACGGGTTGTACCTGATATAAAAAGTGACGGGCCAGTGCTGAGCTATCAGTTATTCACCGCGTTTGACGAAAGCCCGGATTACCTGGGCCGGGTATTGTTTGATACGCAAGGCTACTGGATTTATGACGGTGAAATATTAACCGTGGTTGAACAGGAACAGGTTGCCAAATTCATTATCAACTACGTTGAAACTATTTAAAAGACAAAGTAAGGACTTCTATTAGGCTCATTTAAATCCGGGAGAATATATCCAAATCACAAAAGTTGTCTATTTAAATATTCCATATTTAGTAAATTATGGACAGTAAAAACATTCCTCAACGCTATGTTTTACTAATGGTACACCATTTGCAATAGGCAATCTATCATTTACCATTAAATAATTTATCATGAGATCATTATTGTATATTATTGCTGTTATCCTCATCATTGGATGGGCATTAGGCACTTTTGTGTATGCAGCCGGAGGCTTGATACACATATTATTAGTTATTGCTGTTATAGCGTTATTACTTGGTTTTCTTAGAAGAGATCCGATTTTATAATCAATTTTTATATTAAGCGGCTTGTTGATGAATAATAAATCAACAAGCCGCTTTTTATTATAATCGAAAAAGCAATTGAAGCATTGGCCTATTGCTACAATTAAACCCGGTTAATTTTGTCAGTTGGTTTTTTATTCAAATGTTTGTAACGGATGGCGTGCAATTTTTGAGCTTTTTCACTTTCCCGCAACATCTTTTTAATATCCACTGAATATTTGAGTTTAAGTTTTATCTCTGTCATAAATATTGCGGCGTCGAGAGCTGTTTTAACGTTCTTAAAATCTTCAATCCATTTTTTACGTTCTGGGTATTCTGATACCATCAGCACCTTTCGTACTGCCACATGAGCAAAATTAAACTGAGCGTCCGTTGGCTTACCTTCCATAATACGATTCCCCTTGAATGCGCCATTGGTTTTGGCCATTATCAGTTGCGAGCGTATAACCATTAGCTCATCCCTTGTTTCATCGTCTCCATCGCAAACAAATTTTGAATCCGCTGGATCAGGAAGGACTAAAGGCGCATCTGTTCTTGGAGTTGTGAGCGAAAATAAATGCAGGTAATCATTTGCCATCTTATCGCGGTTAGTAAGATTTCCGACACCGAAAATCTTTTCGGTAGTTGCCAGCATAGAAGTATGATCGTATGCGGTATGGTCTATTAAACCTTTTTGGGTAAAAGGAGAAATAACAATTGCCGGTACACGTACTCCCAACTGATCGAACTTAAAATTAAACTGAATGTAATCGGTATTTTCAAGATCACCGGGCGGAACAGCTGGCGGAGGCGTCACATGATCGTAAAACCCGCCATGCTCATCAAAAGTGACCAGCAGCATACTTTTTTCCCACACCGGCGAGTTGCGTATGGCTTCATACACCTGTTTAATAAGTTTTTCGCCCCGGGTAACGTCATCAAGCGGATGCATGGAGTTGCCACAGGTAAAGTCGCCAGGCCCGGTAACGTCAAATTTGTGCGATCCGTATTTGGGTTCTATAAAAACAAACTTATCATTAAATCCCGCACTGTTTATGTTTGTTTCAAAGTCATCAAAATCTTTAAACCTGCCTTGCAACAAATTAAGATTCATTCCCTTTAAAGCAAAACTTACCGGAAAATCGTCGCCTTCGTAAATAATCCAGTCTATACAGTTATCGTCTAATGTGTCAAAGATATTGCCATTTTGAAAAACATAACCATCAACTACGGTTGAGGTTGCAACATTCCAACTGCTGGGGCTACCATCTAACCCGCCCGAAGTTGCAGCTAGCAGAAAAAATCTGTTAGGCCAGGTAGGACCGGGTAATGATGAAAACCAGTTATCGCAAACCGCAAACTCTTCGGCCAGTTTATTTAATACCGGCAATTGATCCCGCGAATAACATTTCATTATCCTTTCGGGAGTTGAAGAACCATCATTTAAATAGTTTTGAATAAATCCCGAATTATTTATAGGAGGATAGCCCCCTAATACAGGATCATAAACCGCCCCTGATCCACAAAGTGCGATTAAAGTTTCCGGGAATTCATGCCCTGGGTCTTTGTCAATATTTTTTAATGTAAAATCGGCCGGATGGCTTACAGGCACAACATTGCCGTTAGCAGGATCAACATTGGTATTAATTGAAGGATCGGCTCCATTTACAGTAGTTGGATTGCCGGTTACTGCGTCTATTCCGCTTATTTTGCTAAAACCCAGCATGTGGTCAAATGCCCGGTTTTCCAGCATCAAAACAAAAACATGTTCAATTTTCTTAGCTGGCCGGCCGCGCGAAAACAAGCCGTTTATAATTGCAAGGATCGCACATTTGAGGGTATCCCACGCTACGCAAACTAAATTAATTACCCACGAAAAAACAGTGCAGATGGCTTTAACAACCCAGGCAAATGCTTTACACACCCACTTAGCAACCCAGTAATAAGCCTGGCAAACCCAGTCGGCAACCCAGTAATAAGCTTTACAAACCCATTTGGCAACCCAGTAAAACGCATCGCAAGCCCATGAACAGGGCCACCACGTACAACAATGATTTGAGCCCTCGTCGGCCCATGATGAACACTGATTTGAGCCTTCATCAGCCCATGATGAACATTGATTTGAGCCTTCATCAGCCCAGTCGGTGCATTCTGTGTCAATTTGCTCAGCCCAATCCACACAAGTGATAACTACGTTATCAATCCATTTTGTACATGTTGACATAGCGTTTCTGTTTTTTAGTAAGTGAATAGTAAAGCATAACCAATTTTATCCTGGCTATGCCAATTCCAAATATTTTCCCAAACGTGGCAGACAAAAAGATAAAAAGAAGTCCCTGCCATATATATTTAAACAGGTGCCCGTTTCTCCACCCGGCGTTAATAAAAAACAGGCAAATAAAAATCCCAATTGCTCCAAAAAGAAAAACCGCGCCCATACTGCAACCGCATTCATTGCTATATTCATTTATTTTCCTGGCATACAAATCTCTGTCGATCTCATCTTCCGGAATCGTGTTCAATGCGTTATTGATCTCCGTTTTAATATTATTTAGCTTCATGTTGCTCATTTTAAACCAAACATATTACCAGTACTAAATAAAGATACTACCGAAGTTACCATCCATCATTTAAAATAAATGCAGTACTGGCACGCTATTTAAATGTGGATTTTACGCTATTTAACCCACTAACGAACTGAAGATTAATAATTTAATCCCGTATCAACTAAACATATTTCACTTCGTTAATCCCTGAAAAGAGGCATTTCTACACGATTGATAAAGACAGCCGGTTTACCCAATGCTATATAAAAAAGCAGCCAGGGTGTTTGACACCCCGGCTGCTAAATAAATATTCAGTATAGAATAAAAATTATACTCTTGTGTAAAGCGGTTATTAATGCACTGCAAAGTAATAGTTAAAACCTACCGTTGCTGTTTGCTCCTTACCCGGGTAAACTTCGTCAATAATATCGGCCGGTAATACGTAAGTGGCATATATACCAATTTTCTTATTTAGTATTATACCGGCGCTTAAGGGCACAGTGACTACTAAATCTCGGAAAGCAGGATAATTGCTAACACTTTGAGTTACATCATCAAAAATTTGCACATAGCTTCTGTCAGTGACCTTTAAATAATTAAGCGCTGCTCCCGCCGATAAATAAAGTTTTACTGCCTGCGTGTTATAAAAATTATATATTATTTGCGGAGACAATATAGCAGCATACTGCTTAAAACTACCGGTAACATGATAGTTATAAGTACCGTTTGCACCATCTATAACCGGGTTTGCTGTTATAGCTGAGTTTAGTGAATTAAATGTTAGCTCGGCCCTGAAAAATAACCTGTCGGCATTTTTGTTGGGGATCAGGTCTATACCAATAACTGGTGCCGGAAAAAGTGTTGAGTTGGCATGGCCGTTATTAGCCAGATCAATATCTCCACCGTATTTAAAATGGTTACTATTTAATGCAGCGCCAACAAAAATGCGGGTCCCGACGCGGTTTGCTGATTCTTTAGTACCACGTTTTTCAATCTGATGATTCAGCAAATTAACCATTGCAATTATTTCAGATTGAGTATAATCCAACCTGCTTATCTTTTGTTCAAAAGCGGGTGTATTCAGCTCATGTTTAATTGCTATTTCTTCGAGCTGGATTCTGAAACGCATTTGAAAAACCGTTTTACTCATTTCTTGCGGATCAAAATAAATACCATAATTTAATTCATCAGGCACTTTTGAATGGTCTTCCTGTATATAATAACGAATTTTGATAGCATCCTGGTACGAAAACAAATTTACAACAGTACCGCTTTTTAATACTCTTAGAAAAACAGTGCCTGTGATTTTACTAGTATCAAGACCAATTTTTATTGACTCCGGACGAATTTGATTTTGGCTTATCTTTACTTTGTAGCGTTCAAAATATTCATATTTATCTATGGCAAATGCTGTTGCATTGTCAACAGTAAACAGTTCGGCATCTGTGTTATTTAATTCTTTTTTAAATTTTATTTTTTTAGGGTTATAGTCCCATTGCCCGTAATCAATATATCCATGTATGGTATCACCGTGTAAATTAACTACGTATCCGGGTTGATAATTGCTTTGAGCTAAAGTTAGAGTAGGTAATAAAAGGCTTAATAACAGAAGCCTGTAGAATGTGTGCATGTAATAGGGTTAAGTAATAGTTTAAGCCGCAAATATAAAGTGAGGACGCAAAAGAGCAAACTTTAAAAAATTAAATATTCAAGGTGTCTCGTCTATAAAGTCAAAGCTATTTTTGTTTAAAAGGATATTATGCTATGCTAATGTAAAATCCTCGCCCACTGCCAACAACTGTTTAATAAACTTGTTAACTTGACAATGTTTACCTAATAACCGGGCTTATGCTTCCCGATTCCCCAAAAGGAGCATTGTACTTGTATGAAAACAAAAGAACTGATCAACACCACAACTGCATTGTTTGCCGGCAGCAAAGGCTTACTGGCAATGGACGAAAGCACACACACCTGCAACAAACGCTTTGAAGAAGCCGGCATTCCACAAACCATTGAATACCGTCGGGCTTACCGCGAAATGATTGTAACCACACCCAATTTAGGCAAAGTATTAAGCGGCGCCATTTTGTATGATGAAACCATTTACCAGGCCACCAAAGACGGCGTTTTATTTATTGATATTTTAAAACAGGCAGGTATTGTTCCCGGCATAAAGGTTGATGAAGGCACAATTGATCTTGCCGGTTTTCCCAGCGAAAAGATAACCCTCGGTTTGGACGATTTAGCCGGCCGCTTGGCTAAATATTATGAGCTTGGGGCACGTTTTGCCAAATGGCGGGCGGTTATTACTATTGGGGCAAATATCCCCACAAATGGTTGTATTGAAGCCAATATGCACGCACTTGCACGCTACGCTGCTATGTGCCAGGAGGCTGGTATTGTACCTATTGTTGAGCCGGAGGTGCTGATGGATGGATCGCACAATATAAAAAAATGCTTTGATGTTACCGAGAAGACGCTGCATGTGCTATTTGATCAGCTTTTTGCACAAAATGTAAATTTACAGGGAGTAATATTAAAGCCCAACATGATATTACCTGGTTTAAGTTATCCAAAACCTGCCAGTATTGATAAGGTGGCCGAGGCTACTGTAAATTGCTTATTGCAATCGGTACCTGCGGCAGTGCCGGGAATTGCTTTTTTATCAGGCGGCCAATCGCCCGAAATAGCAACTGCCCATCTTAACGCCATGCACGCAAAATACAAAGGCAAACTGCCTTGGGCCCTCACCTTTTCGTTTGCAAGAGCGATACAACAACCCGCTATGGAAATTTGGAAAGGCAAGGACGAAAACGTGGCAAAAGCCCAGCAAATGCTTTTTCATCGCGCCAGCATGGATAATATTGCACGCCGCGGTGAGTATAAGCCGGAGATGGAGCAGGTTTTTGTTTAAGGTCCTAAGTCTTTAGTCTTAAGTCCGTAGCGCTGAATTAGCTCTTAATTATTGACTGTGGACTTAAGACTTTGGACTATCGACTGAAGGCAAACTTTTTACAAACTTAAACCACAACTCTGTGTTAAGCATTATGAAACATGGAGCAAACAGAGTTATATCCGCTAAAATTTGAGCCCATTTACCAGTACCGGATCTGGGGTGGCCGCAGGTTAAATACTTTATTAAGTAAGCCTTTGCCGCCCAATGATCCTATTGGCGAGGCATGGATCTTGAGTGACCGGGACGATCATCCCAGTAAGGTGATCAATGGTCCGCTTAAAGGCAAAACCATTAGCCAACTGCTTGATCAATATCCACAAAAGCTGTTAGGTAATTTATCCTATAAGTTTAAAAGGTTTCCGCTACTGCTAAAGTTTTTGGATTGCAAACAGGTGCTTTCGGTACAGGTGCACCCTTCTGACAATTTAACTGCATATATCCCCAAAGGCGAGAGCGGCAAAACCGAGGCCTGGGTAGTATTGGAAACCGGTAAGGATGCCACCATTTATGCAGGTTTAATACCTGGTACTACAGAGGACAAATTAAAAGCATCGTTAAAAACACACCAGGTGGCTGATGATTTAGCCAGCTTTAAACCTAAAGTGGGTGATGGCGTGCTGATAGAAGCGGGAACTGTACATACCCTGAAGGATATGGTAGTTTTTGAGGTACAGGAAAACAGCGATGTTACTTACCGCCTGTACGACTGGGACCGCATAGACGAAAAAACCGGAAAACCACGCGACTTACAGGTTGATGAAGCGCTTGCCTGTATTGATTTCACCAAAATAGCAATTGGACCTATTAATGCTTCCCTTGTGGTTCAACATCCTGTTTCGCGCGAAAAATTAATCACCAATCAGCATTTTGATCTGTGGCGTGTAACCGGTTCATTTGCCTTTATGGTAGGTAAAGAGGATGTGCCAACAGTATTGGTGTGTATTAGCGGCCGCGGCGAACTGGAATGCGGCAGCGAACTTTACCCTCTAAAAAAAGGCGAAGTAATGCTTATACCGGCCAACACTGGCGCTTGCCCGTTTTTACCAAACGGCGATGTGGTTTTACTTGAACTTGCACTGCCGGAGTGATGTGTTTCGTTGGTTTATTAGTAATCTGCACGGTTGTCAGGATAACCAACTACCAACAAATGGCTAAAAATACAATGACAAAACACAACGACAAGCACCAATGAACCATTGAACTAATAAACCAACATGAAGAAACTCATTGTTTTTGACCTTGATGGTACACTTGCCGAAAGCAAGGCTGCTATTGACGGGGATATGTCTGTGCGACTAAGCGCACTGTTAAAGGTTGCTAAAGTTGCCATTATCTCAGGTGGAGACTGGCCCCAATTTGAAAAGCAGGTACTGGCTAATCTGCCTAAGGGCAAAACACTTAAAAATTTATCCATACTACCAACCTGCGGTACCAAGTTTTATCAATATAAAAAAAACTGGAAGCAATTGTATGCCGAGAACTTTACCGATGCTGAGAAACAAAAGATCATCACATCCTTAAATCAGGCGGTTGATTCATCGGGTTTTAAAGCGAAAAAGACCTGGGGCGAAACCGTTGAGGACCGGGGTAGCCAGGTAACTTACTCGGCCCTGGGGCAACAGGCGCCTTTGGACGAAAAGAAAAAGTACGACCCAGATTTCAAAAAACGAGGTAAAATTAAAAAGGCGCTGGAAAAGATGATCCCGGAGTTTGCGGTTAACCTTGGCGGTGCAACCTCTGTTGATGTTACTAAAAAAGGCATCGACAAAAAGTATGGCATTCATAAACTAAGGGATGTACTGGGCATTAAAATAAGCCAGATGATTTTTATTGGCGATGCCATTTTCCCCGGCGGCAATGATTATCCCGCCAAAGAAGCCGGTACATTTTCTATCTGCGTAACCGACCCTAACGAAACCAAACGTGTTGTTGAAGGCATTATAGCTTGTTTGGATGATGACGGCCATTATAAAAAAGGGTTTGAGGACAATGCTATAACTGCCAAAAAAAAGAATACTAAAAAGCCATGATCGAAGTAAAAAAAGAGGGCGTTATACTCCGGAATACCAAATTGGATTTTGAAAACGAAAGCGTACTTAACCCGGCGGTGATAAAGGAAGGTAAGTTGATCCATCTTTTTTACCGTGCGGTGCATATCAAAAATTATTCGAGTATTGGTTATTGCCAACTGGATACACCGTTGACGATTAAAATGAGAATGGATAAACCCTTTTTATCACCGGAATTTGAATACGAATCGCACGGAATGGAAGATCCCCGCATTACCAAAATCGACGGGGTGTATTATCTCACTTATATTGCCTTTGATGGCAATAATGCTCTTGGTGCGGTGGCTACATCAACAGACCTAAAGCATTTTAAAAAACACGGCATAATAGTACCTAAAATAAAGTACAATGATTTTGACCGCTATACCAAAAACAAGAGCGCTTTAAATGAAAAGTATCTGCGTTATAACCGGGGTGCAAATGTTTTGGCTGATAAAGATCTGGTTTTCTTTCCGCGAAGGATAAATGGGAAACTAACTTTTTTGCATCGCATAAAACCAGATATACAAATAACAGCAGTTAATGAGCTTTCTGATTTGACCAAAGAGTTTTGGGTTGATTATTTTTTGCACTTTGACGAACATATTTTTATTACCCCCAAATATCCACACGAGGTTAGTTACGTAGGCAGCGGCTGCCCTCCTATTGAAACAGAACATGGCTGGCTGGTAATTTATCATGGTGTAAAGGACGCGGTAAAGGGTTATGAGTATTCGTGTTGTGCGGCTTTGATGGATCTGGATGATCCGCAGAAAGAATTGGGCCGCTTATCCTACCCACTGTTTAAACCCGAACTGGATTATGAACTGGCCGGCGATGTAGATGATGTTTGTTTCCCTACCGGTACTGTTTTGGAAGGTGATACCCTATACATTTATTACGGCGCAGCCGACGAGTTGATTGCCTGCGCATCGGTAAGTTTATCAGCGTTGGTGAGGGAATTGAAAGGTGAGTAAATAACTAGCTTTGCAGAGCGAATATGCATAGTCCGCGATTGCTTAGTACAACAATGACATATTGGTTTTAATCATACCAACCATCACTCAAATCTATCCAGCATGGATTGTCTACTATAATTAAATCTATCTTCTTTTGTCTTGAGCCTGCTTTGAGTTGCTTCTCTCTGGCGATGGCATCTTGGATCCATTGAAATTCTTCGTAATAAACCAACTTATTACATTCATATTTTGCTGTGAATCCAGCGTGCGTTTTGTGTTTATGGTCATAAATCCTAGCGGGCAAATCGCTTGTAACACCAATGTAAAGGACTGTATTTGATTTATTTGTTAAGATATAAACAGCATATTCATGTTTTTTCACAAAACTAAATTAACTATTTTACTTAATCATAAAGAACCATTGTCATTGCGAGCGTAGCGTGGCAATCGCAAACTTTGCACAGCGAATATGCATAGTTCGCGATTGCTTCGTCCCTCGCAATGACAATCGGTTATATCATTATTGTACCGTAATTTCTCCGTCCTGCTCAATATTGCGGGATGAGGTGCCGGCAAGTAGTTTGTATTTTCCTGGTTCAACTACCCATTTGCTGGTTTTAACGTCGTAGTAAGCCAAATCCTTAACCGGAATATTTAGCGTTACTGTGGCAGTTTGGCCGGCAGCAATTTCAACCTTTTTAAAGGCTTTTAATTCTTTATCAGCACGATCAACTAGTGATCCTGTTTTGCTTACGTATAGCTGTACGGTTTCTTTACCTGCATATTTACCGGTGTTGGCCACCTTTAAAGTAGCAGTAATAGTTTCGTTAGCAGTGTAGCTTTTTTTACTGGTAACAAGGTCCGAGTATTTATAGTCGGTGTATGACAAGCCATAACCGAAACAATAAAGGGGCTCAATTTTTTTAGTATCAAACCAACGATAACCAACCAAAATACCTTCTTTGTAATCAACTGTAAGTTTATTACCCGGATATGCAGCCAAATCATGAGTGTCAAAAGCAAATGCTGGTGAATCCTGCAGTTGTGCAGGGAAAGTAAATGGCATTTTACCCGATGGATTTATTTTACCAGTTAATACATCAGCAAGAGCATTACCATTTTCGGAACCGTTATACCATGACCATACAATGGTTGAATTGTTTTTCTTGATCTGGCCAATATCATAAGGCGCACCACCAACTACAACCACAATAGTGTTAGGGTTGGCAGCAGTTACCGCATCAACCAGGACCTGTTCGCCAAAAGGCAAGCCAAAGTCCTTACGATCACGGCTTTCGCTTTCAAAATCGCGGTTACCTCCTATAAAAAGAATAGCCATATCGGTGCTTTTAGCAGTAGCTACGGCCTGCGCTATTAAAGCAGAATCAGGTCCATGGCTTGGGGAATTTACCATTCCAAAAGCTTTATAATCGCCAGTGTATCCTTGTGCGTATTTAATATCAATAGTTTTGCCTAACCTATTTTGTAAGCCAGCCAAAGCGGTTACCTCGTAACGAGCTTTTACACCAGCACCAAAACCACCTAAATGGAAAGTACGGGTAGCATTATCGCCAATAACAGCTATGCTTTTTATGGCTGATGTATTTAAAGGCAGTAAATTTTTATCGTTTTTAAGCAACACGATTGATTCTGCAGCAATGTCATAAGCAGTTTTGCTGTGCGCTGGTGTGTTGATGCTTCCAGCAGGCAGGTTATCGCTCATGGTGGTATGATACATCACCCATAAAATACGGTGTACTTTTTCGTCGATTGTTTTTTCGCTTACTTTTCCGGCTTTAACTGAGTCGAGTAGTTTATCAGCAAAATAGTAAGTATTGTACGGCGGAGGAGATCCCATTTCCAGGTCCATACCGTGGTTAGCTGCCGCAACAGTGCTGTGAACACCACCCCAATCGCTTATTACTGCACCTTTAAATTTCCACTCACCTTTTAATATCGTGTTAAGCAGGTAATCATTTTCGGAGCAATAAGTGCCACGTAATTTGTTATAGGCTGACATAATGGTCCACGCATTACCTTCGGTAATTGCAGCTTTAAAAGCAGGCAGATAAATTTCGCGCAGGGCACGTTCGTCAATGTTTACGCTTACACGGTCGCGCTCAATTTCCTGGTTATTAACTGCAAAGTGCTTTACGCAGGCTGCAACGTGTTGGCTTTGTAAACCTTCAACCGATTGTACCGCCAGGCGTGAGTTTAAAAACGGATCTTCTGAGTAATACTCATACGTACGGCCACAAAGCGGCATGCGGCAAATGTTAAACGCCGGGGCAAGCATTACGGTAATGTTGCGAGCACGGGCCTCTTCGCCCATATCGTGCCCGAAACGGTAAGCCAATTCGGGATTCCAGGTAGCTGCTAAAGCTGACCCATTAGGGAAAAATGTAGCAGAATCGGTAGTAAGATTTGCGGAGCCCCAACCTTCTTTAACAGCTTCGCGTACACCCAATGGGCCGTCATCAGTCATTAAATCAGGAATGCCCAATCGTTTATTACCCGCCGCGCTGAATACACCGCTGGCATGCAGCATGGCTATTTTTTCTTGGAGTGTTAGTTGTTTAATTACCGAGTTTATTTTGGCTTCGGTAGCCTGTTCGGCTTTAGTTTGTGCATTCGCCTGGCCGCATAATGCAAGCATCAAAATGCCGCAGAATATACGTCCCGAAAATTTCGATTTCATAATTGTTTTATTGATCATTAGGTTTAACAACCTGGTAATAAACATGCCAGGCAGGTGTATTTATAACACAAAGTAAAGCTAAATAACCGGGATAAAAAACTATGTTAATTTATCACAACCATTTGCTAAAATAATATATAAAAGGGGATTATTGAGGGCAATTGAACAGCCTTCGCCACACATCGTTCCAATGACGCGTGGCGAAGGTTGTTATTAATCATCTTTTATAAAACGGTGTACTTTCGTTAACAAAATAATCATCAATGCCACCGGTATGGTTGAGCCTGATGAAATCAAAATCCTTGTCGCCTATTAGTTGCTCGGTTAAAAACATGGCTTCGCTGATGATATTATCATAATTCTGAGCCGCATCAATTGCAAAAATATAATGAGGATGCACATCTGATAATGGTTCATGTATGAAGGCCAGATAAGCGGCATTAATATCAGGATTACCGGAGAACAATTTGTTTAGCGACTGCACAACTGCTCTTGGATATTTTAATGCTTCGCCAACTTTTACAGGTTTCTTTCTGTTGATCTTTGCCCGCTTTACGTCGCTGGTAAAATAGCTTCCATCTAATAAACTTTCTATTTCTTCGGGCAAAAACTCTTTGCCAAAATCAGAATTAGGATTTAAAACAAGTGTTTTGCCTTTTAATATCTTAAACAGGTCTTCGCCTTTTAGCTTTATAAATTTCACTTGTTTTTTGATAATACAATTATCAAAAATGCGGTCGGTTGAGGTAAAGAAAGGGACTTTGCCGTCCTTAAAAGTAAAAATATCCACATCGGTATCTCTTAGCAGCATTTCGTATCCACGGGGGCAAATATTATCCTGCGCTATAACAATCAATTTTTCGGACAGTAATTTTTTTAAAAAATCATTTTGGCAAGCCGCATCAACAGTTGCTTTTTTTAAAAGAGTTTCGAGATCGAATTCCTCTTTTTTCTTTAGGGATTTAAAAAGGTTCATGGACAGGAAGGTTTAGTATTAGCTAAATTAAATAATTTACGCAAGGAGAAAAATTAAGTTGCGGATATTTTATTGTTCAACCACAACCGCCCAAACATGAGGAATAAAGCAATAACACAGCAGGCAAGGGCATAAGTTGCCGCTATTTGTTTAAATTTTTTTAGGTTAGTAGGTATAAAGGCATAACCCCTTATGAATAGTAAAGGTAAGGGAACAACAAAGCAGTTATTGTTTTGTTTGATAGAAAAGAGAATTTATTTTACGAAAGGAAAAAACTTTACTAAAAAAGCAGGAAATATTGTAATCAGATACTAAAAAAGCTAATGAGCAAGGCCCTGCGCAGAATCTTCATCTAAAAAAACAACAGCTTGTTGTAAGGTCTGAAATATTGATGCCGGTATATTAGTTGTTACTTCGCCCTCAAGCGCTTGCTTAATAATGCCAGCTTTTTTAATACCGGAGGCAATTAACACAGGTATTTTTGCTTCCTGCAGGTGTTTAAGGCCCAGCGTTATGCCCTTATGTAAAGCTGTTTGCTGCTTAAAATATTTTTGCCCAACGGTTATAGTAACCGGATCTAACGGCGAATGATGGGCATATAAATTAAAATCGGTACCGGGCTCATTAAGGCCAATGTGTCCGTTCATCCCTACTCCTACTACCATAATATCCAATGGGCCATGTGTTTTAATAAATTCGTCCATCGCGGCACAGGATACATCAAGATTGGCAGCAAGAGCATCAAAAAGTATTATTCTTCCCCGATTAATCTTTGCGGGGATAAAAAAGTTTTCATAGAGAAAATGAGTACAGCTACCGTCATCATCTTTACCCATACCAACCCATTCATCTAATCCAACAAAATAACAGTTATCAAAATTAACTTTACCTGCTTCGGCATCGGCAATCAAATATTTAAACATCGCCACCGGCGAATCACCAGACGGAAAACATATCAGCGATGCAGGTTTACTGTATATCTGATCAACAACCAGGCTGGCAGCCGCGCGGCTCATTTCATCATAGTTTTTGTGGGTGGATATTTTCATTCAGGCAGATAAGCAACAGAATTATTTGAATATAACTCAAGGTAGGAAATTAAATCACAACAGTAAAACAGACTGTTAAAAAAGACATATTTGTTATAAATATAATGGAAGTCACAGGTTTATATATCCCATCGGCAAGTTATAATAAATCAAAAGCCTCCCGGGTTGCGGAAGGCTTTTTAATATACCTTTTTTAATGAAGATGACTTGATAGTTTGTCATTGTGGATCTCTTCGAGGTAGCCGTTTGCGTTTATGGCATAACGGGCATCGGAAGTATCCTTATAATTTTTAGGTATTCTGATGGCTTTTGATTTCTTTTTAACCGGGTAAAATAAAGGTAAAATAAGAACCGTCATCAGGGTGCAAATTTTTAATAAATAAAGTAACATAATTTCCAAACTAAGTAAACAAAATAGCGAATGAACTTTTTTGGTTTAAATAAAGGGGATGGTATTTCCGGGTTTAATTAAACCAGGTTTAGTGCAATCGGGTATAACAAAGCTAAATCAATGCCAAACTATTTCATAGCTATAAAATATTACTTAAAAATTATCAATAAAGCAGTAATTAAGCCGTCAAATTTATTTTGATGATGCCTTTAAACTATCAAATTGATAACTATTTATCGGTTTGAGAATAATTTTATTATTTGGTATTTTGCGCATTTAGTGCTTAAATTGACGGCAACTGACCTATTTTCGGCGTAAAATTACTATGCATGCATAATTATTTATACAGTTTGTTGGTAATAAAACACAGCCTTTAACAACACCAAACCTAATTTAAAGCGTTTATCAATAAAACAATATTACAATTAACGATGAAAAAATTAGCCTTAGCCGCCATTTTACTTACGGCCGTAGTTTATTCGGGTTGCGGCGGCAACAATAGCAAAACAACCAAAGATAGTACCACCATGACTTCCTTTGGGTCAAATTCTGATTCGAATACTTTACTCGGAGCCGGCAGTACATTTGTGTATCCTTTATTCTCCAAACTTTTTGCCGAATATGGTAAGGAAACGGGCGTAAAGGTTAATTACCAATCAATAGGATCGGGTGGCGGTATATTGCAGCTTACTAATAAAACCATTGATTTTGGCGACTCGGATGCACCGCTAAACGAGGATCAGGCTAAAAAAATGGGGGCAGATGTGCTCCATATCCCGATATGCTCTGGCGCGGTGGTGATCAGCTATAACCTGCCTGATTTAAAAGGAACGCTGAAACTGACACCCGATGTTTTAGCTAATATCTTTTTAGGTAAGATCACTCAATGGAATGATGCCCAAATTGCCAAAATAAATGCGGGCGTAACTTTGCCATCAACCGGGATTTTTATAGCACACCGATCTAACGGTAGCGGAACAACGAATATTTTCACCACCTATTTATCCAAAGTAAGCACAGCATGGAATACCAACCCGGGTAAGGGTTCAGCAATAAACTGGCCAGCCGGAATCGGCGGAAAAGGTAACGAAGGTGTAGCAGGATTAATTAAACAAACGCCGGGAGCCATCGGTTATATTGAACTATCATACGCCATTCAAAACAAAATGACTTTTGCTGATCTGCAAAACAAAAGCGGCAATTTTATAACACCATCAGTAGCATCAACCAGCGCTGCCGGGAATATTACCATGCCCGGTGATACAAAAACATCCTTAAGCAATACCGATGCAAAAGATGGTTACCCCATAAGCGGATTTACCTGGGCACTGATATATAAAGACCAAAACTATGACGGACGCAGCCAGCAACGCGCTCAAAACTTAGCCAAACTATTGTGGTGGAACATTCACGATGGCCAAAAATATTGCAATGATCTTAACTATGCGCCACTATCAACGGCTGCTGTGGCCGTTGCAGAGAAGATACTAAAATCGGCAACATTTGATGGAAAATCGCTGTTGCCGTAAAGAGTTTCAGTATATCATTGCTGCACAGAGCTCCTGTGCAGCAATGATATATAATAATTTCTACTTATAATCCTTTAACACCTGACGGGCTTCGCCTAATCCTTCAATACCCAATTCTACCACATCACCTGCCTTAAGGTAAACCGGCGGTTTCATACCCAAACCAACACCTGCCGGGGTACCGGTCGAAATAATATCGCCGGGCAACAGGGTCATAAACTGACTGGTATACGATACCAGGTGCTGAATATTAAATATAAAATTAGCTGTTGTACCATTCTGCATAGTTTTACCATTAACCCTTAGCCACAACCGCAGGTTATTCGGATCGGCAATTTCATCTTTTGTTGCAAAAAATGGACCTAAAGGCGCAAATGTGTCGCAGCCTTTTCCCTTATCCCAGGTGCCGCCTCTTTCAATCTGAAACTCACGTTCTGATACATCATTATGTAGTACATAGCCGGCTACATAATCCATCGCGTTAGCCTCATCAACATAACTTGCTTTTTTGCCAATAACAACAGCTAGCTCAACTTCCCAGTCGGTTTTTTTGGAGTTTTTTGGGATGATAATATCATCATAGGGGCCAATAATAGCGGTAGTGGCCTTCATAAAAATTACCGGCTCGGCTGGCGGCGTGGCATTGGTTTCTTTGGCGTGATCTACATAATTTAAGCCAATGCATACCAGTTTCGAAGGGCGACCCAACGGACTGCCCAAACGTACATTCTCATCCAGTTCAACCAGCATATTGCTTTCAACAAAAGCCTCCAAACGGTTAAGCCCATCTGCTTCAAAAAAAGCTTCTCCGTAATCTTCGCCAAATGCCGAAGTATCGTATTTCTTATTATTTATTATTACTCCGGTTTTTTCTTTTCCGGCTGCTCCGTGTCGTATCAGCTTCATATTTCTTGTTTATTAGGTATGTGAATCGAGAGACAAGAATCAGGACAGAATTTAGTTGCTAACATCTTGACTCCTGGCTCTTGTATCTTGACTCTTTTAGTTTGTAGTTATTTCAATAACGGTATCATTGTCGCCCGGTTTTATATTATCAGCATATATAAAAAGTCCTTCGGCTTGTTGTTTGTATTTTATACTGCTGCCATTGTTCAGGTAAGCAACCTTTGTTACTTTACCTTTAATAAGCGGCAAAAAAATGTAAGGTTGTTGCGGCGTATTCAACACGTGTGCATACAGCGTTTTATTTTTATAGGTAACCACACCCCATTGCTGCGGCGCTATTAAGTTACCGCGTGTGCCATAAATACTTTTGCCATTTTTTTGCATCCAGTTGCCAACAAGGGCCAACGTATCGGCAAACTCGGGCTGAATTTTTCCGTTTGGCATAGGACCGATGTTCAACAAAAAGTTAGCATTACGACCGGCAGCATTTACCATGTAATGAATAATCTGTTTTACTGATTTATAGCTTCCATCGGTAATGTTAAAGCCCCAGCTATTGTTTATAGTTTCGCAAGTCTCCAAAGGTAACGTGCTGATCTTTGATTTGGCGCTAAAGCCGGTGGTATTATTACCCGGCAAATCTCTTTCAAACATCTGGAAATCTTCGCCATCTTTAACCGCCTCATGGTGGTTATTACCAATGATGATAGCCGGATTTAGTTTATGTATTAAGCCATAGATTTCACCCAAATGCCAGTTTACGTCGGTACGTTCCCAATAGCCATCAAACCAGATACCTTTTACAGCAGGGTATTTAGTAATCAGCTCGGTTAGCTGGGCCTTCATAAAGTTAATGTAGCTATCCCAATTGCCGTTTACAGGCACGCCATTTACTATGGGACTGCCAAAAGCATAATCCGGGCGCCCCCAATCCAACAGTGAATAATAGAAATGCAGTTCGATACCTTGTTTCTGGCATTCTTGCGCCAGTTCCATCAATGGATCGCGGTGATAAGGCGTAGCATCAACAATATTGTATGGTGACGCTTTAGTATCAAACATGCTGAAACCATCGTGATGCCGCGAAGTGATGGTAATATATTTCATACCTGCCCTTTTTGCAAAAGCAACCCACTCCTTAGCATTAAACGCCTGCGGGTCAAAAAAATCAGCCAGGCGCTTATAGCTGTTATAAGGTATTTTTCTTTCGTGCATCACCCATTCGCCATCGCCCAATATGCTGTAGATTCCCCAGTGGATAAATAAGCCAAATTTCATATCCTGAAAATTTTCTCGGGCCGCCAGGTTATCGGCAGTTGGCGTATAGCCTGTTTGTGCATTTGCACTGATACAGTACAGCAGTAAGGCAATAAGAGTAAGTTTTTTTATCATGATTTTTTTATTTCGGAGTTCGGATGTTCGATTTCGGATTTACTTTTGTCCTTTACCCTTTTTGTCATCCTGAGGAACGAAGGATCTTCTGCGTCTGATTAGTATCCGGATTACCTTTTTTGCAGAAGAAATTCCTTCACTACGTTCAGGATGACAAACGTTATTTTTAATTATTCAAGGTGATAAACCCACCATCAATAGGGTAATCACAGCCTGTAATAAAGCCTGCTTCATCCGAACATAAATACAGTGCTAAAGCAGCTATTTCTTCGGGCTTAGCCATACGGCCAATTGGCTGCGATTTGGATAGCTTTTCAAACATCACCTCCTCCTGCCCGGGATAATTATTACTGATAAATCCATCAACAAAAGGTGTATGTACCCTTGCCGGGGATATGCTGTTACAGCGAATATTATCGTGCAAATAATCGCGCGCTACAGACAACGTCATAGCGTGGATTGCACCTTTACTGGTTGAATAGGCAAAACGATCAGCAAGGCCCACATGCGCCGCTATGGATGCCAGGTTGAGAATAACCCCGCCATTGTTAGCTTTTATTAAGGGTATTGCAGCAAATAAGCAGTTGTAAACTCCTTTAATGTTTACGTTATAAATCCGGTCGAAATCAGCCTCGCTGGTGTTATCGGCACGACCAATGTGCGCTATACCGGCGTTATTTATTAAAACGTCAACTTTACCAATACTACCAAAAGTATCCACAACCTGCTGCTGCTGGCTCACATTGCAAACATGGCTAAAGGCTTTACCACCTGAAGCTGTTATTTCATTAACTGTAGCGGCTGATGCTTCGGCATTTAATTCGATGATATGCACCGTGGCTCCTTGTTTTGCAAAGAGCAAAGAGATAGCTTTGCCTATCCCGCTACCACCGCCGGTTATTACTACTGATTTATCGGTTAGTTTAAACATAGTTGATTGATCTTTTATATTGCGGCGTTAATCTTTATAACGATACCCCTCTTTTCCAGGGTATAAAATCATCCTGACCTAATTGTACCGCTTTGGGTTCAACTTCGCCGCTGGCTACTTGTATAATATATTCCAGTATTCTTTCGCCGGCTTGTTGTATGGTTTCCCCGCCTTCAATTATGGTACCGCAGTTTATGTCAATGATGTCAGGCATTTTAACTGCAGTAGCGGTATTGGTTGATAGTTTGATCACCGGTGTTACCGGGTTGCCGGTTGGCGTACCCAAGCCTGTTGTAAATAAAACAATATTGGCCCCGGCGGCTACTTCAGCGGTGGTACTTTCCACATCACTACCGGGTGTGCAAAGCAGGTTTAAACCACTTTTGGTTACTTTCTGCGGATAATCCAACACATCTGTAACCGGCGAGGTACCGCCTTTTTTAGCTGCTCCGGCTGATTTAATAGCGTCGGTAATTAAACCATCCCTGATATTGCCGGGCGATGGATTAGCGTAAAATCCTGAACCATCTGCCTCGGCACGGGCATTATAGCTGGTCATCAGTTTCATAAACTGATTGGCTTTGTCTTCATCCACACACCTATCACTCAACTCCTGCTCAACGCCGCAAAGCTCGGGGAACTCCGATAAAATAACCGAGCCACCCATGGATACCAGCAGATCAGACACATAGCCCAGCGCCGGATTGGCAGATATACCCGAAAAACCATCAGAACCACCACACTCCAACCCGATACATAGTTTATTAAGTGGGGCGGCTTCCCGTTGCTGTTGGTTGGCCTGCACCAAGCCCGCAAAGGTTTGTTTTAGCGCCTGCTGCATCAGTTCGGTTTCGGTACCTACTTTTTGTTGCTCCAATATTACCAGCGGCTTGTTAAAGTTGGCATCGCGCAGCTTAATTTCCTGCTCCAGTATGCTTACTTGTGCGTTTTGGCAACCCAAACTTAATATGGTTGCGCCGGCTACATTTGGGTGAGTTACATAGCCTGCAATCAGTCCGCACAAAGTTTGCGCATCAGAGCGGGTGCAGCCACAGCCCATCTCGTGTGTCAAAAACTTTATGCCATCAATATTTTTAAAGAGCCTTTTTGAATTGGCCTTATCAGCAGTAGCCTGTATATCGGCATTTAATATCTCTTCGGTTGATTTTCCTGCACGGTACAGATCAATCAGCTGCTCTACATCGCCTTCGTAACTTTTAGCTTTTTTGTAGCCCAGTTTTTCTGACAGCGCCTCCTTCAGCACGTTGATATTGCGGTTTTCACAAAAGACCAACGGTACTACAATCCAGTAATTTCCTGTTCCTACCGAGCCATCTGCACGGTGATAGCCCATAAATGTTTTGCCCGTAAATTTACTGTTATCGGGTTTGTGCCAATCAAGCTTGCGGTTGCCCAACTTAAACGTGCCTGATGCGTGGTGCACAGTTTGTGTACTTATTGGCCCTCCTTTAGGGACGCTTTGTGTGGCTTTGCCAACCAGCACGCCATACATTAATATTTCATCGCCGGGTTGTAAGTTAACCAGGCTGAACTTGTGTTTTGCGGCAATAGCCTCCGTTAAGGTAAAGGTATCGCCTTCAAAGTTTATTACAGTTCCTTGTGCCAAATCCTGCAAGGCCACCAGCACATTATCCTTGGGGTGAATTCGTAAAAAAGTATCTTTTTGTGTTGCCATGTTTATTGCTGCAAATCAAATATCTTATTCATTAAAACCCACTTTTCGCCTTTTAAGGCTTTTTTAAGCGGTTGCTGATAGTTCCACATCAGGTTCTCCCACTCCTGCACCTTATTATTTTGGGCGTCGGCTGCTGCTTTTTTATCAAAGCTAAAACCATCGTCAGTCTCCATTATCATAAACAAACGGGTACGGTAACGATATATTTCCATGCTGATAATGCCCGAGTCGATGATACTTTTAAGTACTTCGGGCCATACCCGGGTATGATATTTTTCGTACTCGGCTATTAAAGCCAAATCATCTTTTAAATCAAGCGTTAAACAATACTTGTGCATTAGACGGTTATTAAAATAAACACCATAAACAGCCGAAATATTGCCTCTATATCAGGATATTAAAAACAGTAATTACTATAAGCTATATTGGTAATACAAAGAAATAAGATTGCGCCTAATAATCAGCATAAATTATTAAAAAGATTAAAGACGGTAACACCAACTAAAATACCTCGCCCAGGTTTACAAACAAGCCGTGCGACCCGTCAATACCAGCTGCATAATCGATACATACATTGGTGTCGGAGTGTTTATTTATTTTTATGCGGATGCCTGTACCAGCGGCGGGCGCCACTTTTACAAACCGATTTGTTTGAAACTCCGAAAGACTTTCGGCATTGGCAAAAACAACGCCGCCTATCAATCCATTCGGGGTAACGCCAAAGCGAAACTCGCCTTCGGCATAAAGAAGATTTTTGCCCCGGTAACGTTCTTCGGGGTATCCCCGGCCAAAATTATTGTACATATCTGAGCCAGTAGCAGGGAGATCAAAATAAGGCACATTACCCGATGTAAACTCAGCAATACCCCAAAAAGCCAACATGTTATTTGAGGTAGGCGATACGTGGAAATATTTCCTGAAATCCATTTGAAGTTCCTGCCAATTGTTATCGCTGCCTAAAAAAACGGGGTTTTCGCGATACGATATTAATGCATAAGCACCATTAAGTGGATTTATAGGGTTACGGCGACTATCAAACAATAAATTTAAGGTAACACCAGAAGACACGGTGGACAGCGCACCGCCATATTGCTGAAAAGCTGTAGTATTACTGTTTGCGATCCCGGTTTCCTTAATGTTATAGTGGTAATCAAAATTATAGCCCAGGCCGCCATAAAAATCAGTAAATATTTTTTTGTAACCGGTAACATACGCCCTCATATAAGAGTAAACTATCGGATCATCATCAACATTGGTGGTTGTGGTTCCAAGGCCGTAGGTATCGGTTGGGTATCGCTCCAGGCGTAAGTCGGTAACTAATTTATACTTATTGTTATTGGCCCAAATTTCTGAGCGGCTCACAATTATAGCCTGGCTTTTAGTATCATAAATAGCTTCGGCATCAATGGCCGATAAATTTTCCGTATGCTTACTTGTAGTATAAAATGCAACGTTGCCTGTTAAATCAATAGCAAAACCTGTTGAAAGCGAATAGCCCAATGCAGGCACTACTGAAAAGTTGAGCTTTTGTGCTTTTTGCCTTCTGTTCTCGCTCGAGCTTTCTCCTAGTATCTTGTATAAATAATCAATTACATCTCTTTGTTTGGATGAATCAATTACGGCTCCGGTACTTTCGTACGAAATATTTTTATGTAAAAGCGAGGTATCCTGTTGCGCTTTGCTGCTATAAAAGATAAAAACTGCAACAATGCAGAAAATGTATTTTAGGGGTATCAAAGGGGTATTAGTTAGTAAATGGCTACTAATATAAGTAACGGTTGATGAAATTTTGATGATACGCCTTTGGGGAATCCTATTGTTAGTTGTATTTTAAATAAACAACCGGATACATTTACCAATTAGCGCGTCAATTAAGAAGCAAATTAGGTTATTAAGATTAAGCCTTTATAACTTGTGTTTTATCAAATTAATTATTTCATCACCGTTATTTACAATCTTTTACTGCCCTGCAAGCAATGGGTTATTAACCGTACCTGTAAACATAATAAGGCCGCTGCTTACCTGCCTTATGGCAAATATAAAAGGGTGATCAATAGTCACATTGGGTGAAGGTGCTGCATTACTGGTTCCAACGGTAACAACGGTAACGGCTGCCGCGGTGGTACCCGATTCATTAACATCAACATAAGCATTTTGCAAAGCACCGGTTATTTGTAACGATTGAGTAGTACTAATAAGCGAAAAATCAGCATTACCTGTAAATGCTATTCCCATACCCAATTCGGTTAATGGGCTTTTAAGATCTATATTATAGTTAAATTTAAATTTAGGCAATTTTACCTCGGCTTTTTGGGGCACCAGGCCAGCCATCCAGGTTTTCCATTTGGTGGAGTCGATACCGGCAAGCAGTTGATGTACGTTTCCACCATTCGTCGGCATTACAATTATCATACTAAATTTTTTATTGGCGTAAGGTAATTCAATAACTGTAACGTTGTTATCCGCATACCTGTTAAAATCAACATTACCATCCATAAAATTAGCCTGCACGGTAGTATTATCAGCCAGATAAAAGGGTTGCGGACTGGTTTTTGTGGCGTCAAATTTTTCGTTCCATATACTTTTAAAGTAAATAGCATTGATAAGGTACATTTTATCCTGTGCCGAAATTTGTTTAACGATACTTGGTATTGCCCCATTGGTTTGTGCACTTACCCAGTTGTTGATTGTACTTACTGATGCGGGATTGCCAAAATCAAGCGCTTGTATTTTAGCATTGTAACTACTGCTGTTAGTTTTTAAAAATGGCGACAGCACACTGAGTGCTTGCGTATACCATATTGAGTTGGCTACATTAACAGTTGTATTTGGGTCAAGCAGCGGCAAATTGGTTATCACTGCATGGTAGTAATTGTTTACGCTATCCTGTGCAAAGCCACTAAAATTAAGTGTGTTTCGCATAGCTGTTAATGTTTGCCCGGCGGCGCCGTTACTTGTCATGCTGAGTGCCATACTTGCGCTTAGAGGCGACGCAAATAGGTTATTGCCTGTGTTATTGGCACTGTCTAAATTTTTAAACAGTTTTAAGGTAAACGCATTATCCGCCGAAACCTCTTGCTGTTCAACAGGGGTAATAACCAGGTCTTTACCCTTGTTGGGAGTTACAGTGGCCTTATTGCAGGAAGCAAGACCAATTATCAAAAAGCATAATAAATTCAGCGGAGTTTTGCGTAATACCATAATTCAATTGTAAGTAGTTCAATTTATTTTCACCTGGTTATTAAAGCATTACGGCATAATATATTTGAACGCTACAATAAAAGAAAAAATACCTGATTAAACTTTTGTCTTGCCGCGTTTCATCTAAGCACCTTACCAATTGAACAGCGTTTATAGGATTAATTAACCCTAACCACTTCGGTAGTTACAAGCTCTTTTTGCCGCGTTGCTTTGTTTATAAACGACGGCTTTAAGCGGCTCACCCAGTAGCGCTGAAAGGTATTTAAGATAGTTAAATCCCAGCCTTTTGCCTGTAATGATTGGATAACATTTGCTGGGGCGTATAACAAAAACGGCGTTGCCGGGATATTCCCATTTCCATCTGTGTTAATGGTATCTACAGATTTGTTAGTGTAAAATTCAAAACCGGGTGCATAATCATCCTTTAGTTCAATAACCGGCAGATTTTGTGGATTATTGTTATTTACCCATAAGGCCGCATCGCTTGCCGCCTGGTAATGCATGAGCGACGGGTAAAACGACAGATTGAGGTATAGGTTAACAATAAACGACGCAATAATTGTACGGTATACGATCTTTTGGATAGATGAGTAACTGATTTCCTCTGGAAAAAGCAGCATCAATATAAAAAGAACCGATAAAGTACCCAACGTTAGCCAGCTGAAAAATCCAGGTCTGAAAAAATAGTGCAATACACCAAGAGTGAGGAGCAATAAACAAATAACCAGTGTTTGTACCACGTTAATTATACGGATTGTTTTTGGTTGGGTAATGTGATATATATATTGCGCCGTTATGATGGCAAAAAACGGGAATACAATATTTAAGTAATATGACAGCTGAAATCTGGAAGCTGAAAATAGCAGAAAGGTTAGCAAAGCTCCGCTGATGCTATACCATTCGGTTGATTTAACGTTTTTAATTCCTTTTTTTACGAATTGAAAAACAGCCGCAAATAATAAAAACGACCATGGTAAAAATGCCCAAAGCGTGGTATGGATAAAGAAGAAGGGATCTCCGTGTCCCTTAATAGGCCCTGTATTAAAAAATCGACCAAACTGGCTATCCCAAAAGAAAAACCGCAAACCTGATACCGCTTTTTGCGCGAATATCACTTTTTCGGGATGCAAATCAAACTGTTGGTACAAGCTCCATAGCTCCGGAAGTGTAAATATAAATATCAGTACAATTGCCAAAAGCCATCGCAAATTAAATAATGCTTTCCACTGTTTGGTGATGATGAATTGTCCGGCAATAGCTCCCCCAATAGGCACCAGGGCAAACATCCCTTTGGTCATGATAGCGCAGGCGGCAAAAATGCATCCGGCAAGTAATTGCCAAAAACTGTTGTTTTGATGTGCTTTATACAGGTGGTAAACTGCGGCAATAATAAGCCCGGTTAAATAAGGCTCGGCACGCACATCGTTATTTGAGATTATAATATGCTGAGCAGTAAGCAAAATGAGTACGCTCCATAAGGCTATTTGTTTATTATAAAGGCTTTTGGCAAAATGATAAGTGTAGATAACCCCCATCATTAAAAATAAAATACCTGGTAGTTTATATGCCCATGTAGTAAAACCGAATAAGTTAAATGAGAGTGCAGTTGCCCAAAAGGGGAAGTGCGGTTTATCCAACCAATCTTGCCCGTGATAAAACAGATCGATATAATCATGCCGTAATACCATGTTTTTGGCAAGGAGGGCATAGAGAATCCCGTCGGGCCCGAGTATAGGAATAAACAGCCCGCTAAAATTAACCATTACGGCTAAGGCGATAAAAAGATAAAGCCACTGAAATTGTTTAACAGATTGCGGTATATCCATAGGCAAAAGATTGCTAAAGGTAACAAATCTGTTATTACAAATAATACCTCAGCAATGATGCTGACCGTATGTTGACATTAGTAATTTTATTAAGAAATACACTTTTGGATAGCGTTTGGACAATGCCGGAGACGACGGGAAAAAACAAAAGCTAAATGATACGCCCAACGAACATAAAACTTAACTAATTACGGAGTACAGTTAACGGGAATAAATAATTGAAAATGAGGCTATATCCATCACAATAAAAAACCTTAATACTTATAACTTATTTTTATTGAGCACCGGGTCCTGGCTGGCATTAACCTGGTAAGTAAAAATAATATTATTATCGTCAATTTCCACTACCCTGTAACCACGGTACTCGGTACCCCAATCGCCACCGATGTGTGAATCAAAAAAGTGTGGCAGTTTGCCGGAATAACGTACACCATCCAGCAAATGATCGTGCCCGTGGAACACTGCTTTTACATTGGGATAGGCATGCAACAAATCAACTGTTTCGGGGCAATTTAAAAAACTGGTAACTTCAGATTTCATCCATTGAACCGGCGGAATGTGCAACACCACAAACACTGCCGATTTATCGGTAAGCTTATCAAGCGAAGCTTTTATAAATGCACTATCCGGGCAAACATAGTCGCCATTGGTATTGGCTGTATTGGCTAAAACAAATGCAAAATCGCCCATTTCAAAAAAATATTTATCCTCGTAACCAAAAACCGTTTTCCAGATGCTGGCATCAGCCATATCGTGATTACCAGGGATTGTATAATAAGGCATAGCCAATTTATCAAGGTATTTTTGTTTTATTACAGGCAGTAAACCGGGTTGGTTATGCACCAAATCGCCGTTGATGATCACCATATCGAAGTTATTTTTAGCATGATCTTCATTAATCCATTTTACCATATTTCCGGCATGAAAATCAGAATCGGTATCTTTTTGTCCGTAATGGATATCGGATGCGAGGGCAAACCTGAATTTATATCTGGCAGTTAACGGCCTGTTATATTGATTATTATCACTTGCAAAAGTATTAACTGCAGGCAGCAGGCTTAAACCAGCTATACCTGCGATACCGGTTCCTATAAATTTTCTGCGGGTGCTCATCGAAGCTATTTTTTTTAATAAATATAATGGTTTAATATTAAGGTACAATTAATGATGGCTGTTATCTTAAATCAAAAAGCAGTAAAAAAAAAGCCATCCGCTTTTGACGGATGGCCCCTACTGAAACTGTTTTTTTATTTAAGTATCCACATTATGCCGTTGATATCATCATTGCCACCATACTGGCTGGCAAGGGCTTTGTCATAATTTGCCGTATTACCGCTTCTATCACTTAACGGATATAGGAAACGGGTAGCAATACGCTGACCATTATCGGTACCCGGACCGGTGGTAAACGTCGGCACGCCTGTTCTACGGTAATTAAAATACGCTTCTAAACCGGAGTGACGGAATAAAGCCAGGTATTTTTGCTGTAAAATTTGTGTTAACCCGGTTGCACCGCTTGCATATTGTATTGCAGGCTGAGCATAATAAGTATTCCAGTTAATGTTTATATTGAAGGCATCATAATTTCCGGCATCAGCAACGCTGGTTGTTGCACCTACCGGAGGGTGATAAAAATAGGCAGTATAAGTACCATTGGTTGGTATGCTATACGATGCCATTGAGGCTTGTATACCTGCAATATAATAGGTTTCGGCATTACCTGTTGCCCAGCCGCGGTTAATACCTTCGGCAATGTTAAACATCAACTCCGAAAAACCAATTTGTATGCTTGGCTCACCTGTATAAGTTGAGTAATAACGTTTACGGTTAAGGAATGAGTAGCGCTGTAAACCTGCATTATTATACATTGTACCTAAATCAAGACCCGGATCAGCACCAACGAATGATGAAAATGCTGTTGGGCTTTGTTTCAAAGTATCCACCTGATAACGTGACGGCTCTGCAGTAGCATAAACCCGTGGATCCTGAAATTTAGTAAGCAGGCTAACATAGGTTTGTGACATGTTTTGACGCGAACCGCTTTGACCAAAAACATCCGGATATTGCGGATAGTAATTGGTGTTTATGGTTGAAATAAAATTGTACTGAAGATTATCAGCTGCGCTTTGCATTAAAGGGTATTTGGTTGGATTACCTATTATTGCTGCAAATTGTGCTGGTACGTTCAAGTCAGCATCGGCTGATTGTTTACTCAATTCTAACAATAATCTTATCTTGAAAGTGTTTATCACTTTTTGCCATTGCGTTAGGCTATTATTATAAAATATATCACCGTTTAGCGTTGCTCCCAAACCAGTGCCTCCCGATGATGGATTTGCTATTAATTGGGTAAGATCTGCGTTAGCACTTTCTAACCAGGTTAATGATTGCAACATAACTGCTTTTTGGGTATCATAGGCAGGAGTAAGATTTTTTAAGCCTTGTAAAGCCTGGGTCATAGGTATATCACCCCTTTCCAGGCTCATTTTGCTAAAAAAGTATGCCCTGAAAAACTTACCCATCGCCTCGTATGGATTTACTGCAGCACCACCCGAAGCAGCAGCTACACTTTCCATCGCCAAAACATTATTTAATGTAGTGTAATAGTCGGCTCCGCTATCAAAATCATAAGTATTATTGCCATAATAATCGTAATTATAGATGTAATACTGACCCCAGATTTCGTCTTTGTTTGATGCACCGGGGTATACCATGGAGTTTTGGGTGCTGCTGGAGTAAGCACCATCCGGTAAGTCAACCATATTAGTTAATACCCCCGTTAGCAACAACGCCGAAGGAACACTATTGGGTAAGTTATTGTTAGTGGTATCGTCTTTAAAACTTTTTTTACAACTGCTTACCGCAAGTAGCACAAGTACCGGCAGTAAATAAATTCTTGATATCTTTTTCATGATCATTATCCTCTGTTGATTAGAATGTTAATTTAAAGTTGACCCCATAGCTGCGTATGGTAGGTGATTGTAACACCGACTCGCCGGATGTGCCGTTATACTGGTTTAAGTCAACATCTTTAAATTCCTTATTGGCATAGAAATACAATAAGTTACGACCATAAATAGAGGCCGAAGCGGTTGAAATAAATGTTTTTTCCAGCCATTTTTTCGGGAAATCGTATCCAAACGTTACTTCACGAAGCTCTGCGTAAGTTTTACTCATCAAATTGGCTTCAGCCACATTGTAATATGTACTTACATAACCCTGCACAAATGAGGTTTTTGAATTTGGCGCAAACTGCAACTGGCTATAGTTAAGAACAGCACCTGTTTTTGAATCGAAGTTTGGCGCTGTGCTGTTTGATATTACTACACCCGGACCTACGTAAGAACCTGCATAACCTGCTTTGCCATAATTTACCCAATCCTGGTAACGGGCTGCGCCGATAGCGCCTTCGGCAGTTTCGTAATTGGCACCGCCAACCATTGTTTTAAGGTGCATGTAATCGATCATCGAACCGCCTACAGAACCGTCAAACTGGAAACCAAAATTAAATTGCTTGTATCTGAACTTGTTATAAACGCTCCAGTTATAATCGGCATTAGCATTTCCAAGATGCTGATTTACCGGATTAACCAAAGGCTCGCCATTGGCGCCGTTTATGATCTGGCCAGATTTTGTTCTCACAAAGGCTGAACCGAAAACTTCATCGGTACGGTCGCCTTTACTTACATATCCGCCGTTGTAAGCGTAAGATGTTTGTCCCGGTGGCAACTGCTCAAAGTATTGTTGAAAAGTTGACCAGTTTACCAAAACGTTCCAGCCAAAATCTTCCATTTTAACAGGCATACCACTTAATGAAAGTTCCTCGCCTGTTTTCCTTGTTTTTAAAGCATTAAGGTATTCAGTAGTATAACCGGTAGAAGTTGCAACCGGGTTAGCAAGAATTTGCGGACCATCAACATATTGAAATGCTGTAGCGCTTAAGCCCAAACGGTTTTGCAGGAATTTAATATCAAAACCTTCTTCGTAGTTAACGCGGGTTGATGTTTGGATATTAGCTTGGTATAAGGCGTTTAGCGCATAACCTGCTGTTTGGTTATTATAAGGTTTACCAGTAGTATATGCCGGATTTAAAGCATAGTTTGGTCCGTTGTATGGCGAAAGGTAAGTAGAACCATAATCAAGCGGGTTATAAGTTAAAGGGTTAGAGCCAGATGTTTGACCACCAAACGCAGTGATTGAATTGAACGGAGCCGGGCCTATGCTTGGGCTTGTTTCGTCAGCACGTACGTTTGAGTATGATCCTCTTACTTTAAGGAAGGTTATGAAATCCGGCAGTTTAATATAGTCAGACACTACTGATGCTAACGATAAACTTGGATAATAATAAGTAGTTGGCACCTGGAAGGCAGATGTTTTATCAACACGGCCTGTACTTGAAAGTGTAGCATATTTACCGAAGCTTGCATCTACCGAATAAAATGCGCTTGCCACCATCATGTTTGAGCTGAAGCTTGTTGCCTGGAGTGCATTTTCAGAGTTGCTGAATGCATAAACTCCCGGCACGTTAAGGTAGTTTGTTGATACCCAGCTTGAGTTATAAGCAAAGTCGCGGAAATTACCCCCTACTAAACCTGAAAGATTAAGGAATTTTTTTACTGTATAATCAAAGTTTAATAATGCTTCTGTATTGTTGTCGAACAAGTCGCGGCGGTCTTCTCTGTAGTCGCCCATGTTACCTTCACGTCCGTAAGGGTGTGCCGAATACGGCATTTCTTCAGTATGTAAAAGGCTATAAGTATCGATAGCACTTTTTAAAGTAAAGTTCAGGTGATTATCAATTTTATAATTTCCTGACAAGTAACCGGTAAGGTCATTTTTGTAGTGACCACGTTTCCAATCCTCTACCATAAAATAAGGATTGTGGTAACGGGTGTATTCTTCAAATTCTGATTGTACACCAACTTTACCTGGCTGCCATACGGCTTTAATAATTGGCTGGTTAACACTCCAGTCGGCACCTGTCCAAATAGAAAGATCATAGATCAAACTGTTAGGACCGTAAGTAACATCCGGGTAGTTATCGGTACTTTGTCTGTTATAATCAACGTTGGCTTCAATTTTAAAGCGGGGGCTTGGGTTAAATGAAGCATATAAGTTAACATTGGCAATATCTAAATATTCATCAGGAATATAGCTTTGCTGATGCTGTTGTGAAAATGAAAAACGGGTGGTATAATTTTCGCCATTGGCTGATAATGCAATATCATTATTGGTTTGGAAACCGGTTTGCAAAAAGTCGGCAAGGTTATTTGCACCACGGGCTGTCCATGGAGTAGCCTGACGAACGCCGTTAACAACAGGGCTATCAAACTGAGGAATTAGCTGACCTGCAAAATATGGGCCCCAAATATCATAATCACTATCCACACCACCTGGTGCGCCACCTTTACCATCAACAAATTCATAAAACTCGTTTTCGCCCGGTCCAAACGAATGTTGTGTTTTAGGGAAAGTAAGGAAACCTTTGTTAATAACCGTACTGCTGTTTAACTCAACAGTAAATCCTTTTTTGTTTTTATCACCTTTTTTTGTAGTGATCAGGATAGCGCCATTTTGGGCACGACTTCCGTACAAAGCAGCTGCAGCAGGGCCTTTTAATACTGTATAGCTTTCAACATCATCGGGGCTAATGTTAAAAGTATCTGTATTAATAGGGAAACCATCAACCACATAAAGTGTAACGGCATCACCCCTCATTAACACACTTGGTACACCCAATAACTCGGCCGAAGCACCTACCGACAAACCGGCAACTTTGCCTGTTAAGCCAGTGATAGGGTTAGGATCACGAGCGGTAGTAAGGTCGCTACCTTCAACAGTTTGGGTTGCGTAACCCACACGGCGTACTTCTTTTTTAACACCAAGGGCTGTTACTACAACTTCATTTAGTGATTTGCTGCTGCCTTTAAGGTTTACATCAATAACGGCATCATCGCCAACTACAACGTGTTGCGGTTCAAAACCAATAAAGGTGAATATTATTGTTTGCCCTTTTGCAGCCGAAATAAGGTAACTACCGTTAATATCGGTAACGCCGCCTTTGTTTGAGCCTGCAACTTTTACACTTACACCCGGTAGGGGCTGGTGGGTGTCGTCAGTAACTGTGCCTGAAATTTTTGTTTGCGCCCATAATAATGATGGGGCAATACAGCATAACATCACCGCTACGACTGTTCGTAATTGTTTGTAAATCTGTTTCATTTGCTAAAGTTTAATGATGCTGAATAGGTATTTTTCATTCAGCAATACTAAACTTTGTTTATTATTAGTAAACTAAATTTACATTAAGCTATGCTTAACATTAGGTATAGAAAAGGTTAAGGGATGTATTTTTGTAACAGGAGCATTACCTTTTACTTACAGAAAGTTAATATTAGTGGTTAGAGACTGGAGGTTAGAGATTAGTTGGAATTGCGGTGTAAAAGTTGCAAGTCTATTAGTTTTATCCTAACCTCTAATCACTGACCACCAATCCACTAATCTCTCGAATCCAAGTGCGCCAACGCAAGTGTTTTAAGCTGTTCAATATTATTAACGGGTATATTAAGCTCTTTAGCTTTATCGTCCCAATAACGTAAACGGATCAATAGTTCGGCATCCGGGTTACTTTCGAAATCATCGGCCTCGGCGCTGCTCATTACCCCGCCCTGGAACTCAAGGGTAGCTTTGCTTGCCAGCGATAGTTTATTGTAGTAATCCGGATATTTATAAGTAAGGTATCTTTTGGCGATGACGTGACCTTGCACCAGGGCGGCCAAACGCTCCGAAAATCCACGTTCAAGCAAGTAATCAGCTCCAAGTTTTTCGTGATCAACTACACCCATGCCATCCATGCTTTCGGTTTCGTTAGCATCGGCGCATAAATGGCCAATATCATGAAAAAAAGCAGCCAGTATTACCTCATCATCGTAGCCTTCTTCTTCGGCAAGTGCTGCCGCCTGCGACATGTGCTCCAACTGCGAAACCGGCTCGCCTATATAGTCCTCATCGCCAAATTTCTCGTATAACGAGAATACCTCGTTCACTATAGCTTTATTATTATAAGTTGATGATTGCATTACCTTCGTTATTTTTTGCAAATAACGAAGGTTGATATTAGCTGATTATTAAGTGACTGTTAATGTCTGAAACAGGATTGATGGATTTTAGGGATTATAGAATGTCTGAACCGGGATTAACGGATTTTAGTGATTTATTGGATGATTAAACGTGTAGTGAGTATTAGGAGTAAACGCAAGCGCCGGGATGCACCCAATCACGATTCCTCGTCAATTCGTTTTTCGCGTTGTGCATCATTTTTCTTTATGGTTTTGGGGGTTGCGGTACTTTTTCCGAAATGATAGGTGAAAGTTAAACTGGCCCTTGCGCCTTGCGTACGGCGTTCAAAATCAAGTATGGTATCATCACTAACCCGGGTAAAGCTCCATTTGCGGCTGTTAAATATGTCCCTGCCGTTAAGGCTTAATGAGGCCTTTTTATTTGCAAAATCATATTTAGCTGCTGCATCAGCACCAAAAGAGGCGTGGTTTCTATCCTGTACAAGCAAGTCGTTTGCCTTGTAGTCGGTACGTATTTGTACCGAAAGATTTTTCACAACGTTAATGTTATTTGTGATGTTGGCGTTCCAACTAAAGCCGCTGGTTTCAGTAATACCAAACTGAGGTGCGGCATCATTTTGGCGGTGATAAATATTCAAATTAGCCGTAAAATCCCAAACCTTAAACCAACCAAAATGGCCAATCGATTCAATCCCTGTACTGGTTGAACCATTAAGATTTTGCGGCGTGGTGGTAATAACACCATCTATCGGGTCGCTCTCCACATGTTTAATTACATTGCTCACATGGTTATAATATAAACTCGATGTAAGGGAAACCTGCGCCCAGGTTTTGTTATATCCTAACTCAAGGTTTTGTATATCCTCCGGTAATAATGCCGGGTTACCTGTTCCATAATTTACCGGGTCCGAAATATCAACAAAGGGGTTAAGTTCGCCCGGTGTGGGGCGGGTTACCCTGCGGGTGTAATTAAATTGCAGTTGTTGCGCACCGGCAAATTTTTGTGTTAATAATATACTGGGGTATAAACCTTTGTTTGGTATTTTTAAAGGTGTGGTGTGTAAATTATTATCGGCATCGTAAGCTTGTAAAGTTTCTTTAAGCGTTGCATCCTCGGCTCTCAATCCTAATTGATAGCTGAAATTTTTTATTTGATTTTGATAGCTCACATAGACGGCGTTTACCTGGTTATTACTATTAAAGAAGTTAGTAAAGCCATAATTAGCCACGTAGTTTGCGGTTACATTATCAAGATTATAAACATATTGACTGCCTCCGCTCAAAAATATCTGACTGCGGTACCCGGTTTCTATTTTCCCCGTTTTGCCAACAGGTAGCACGTAATCTGCCTGGATATTATAATTGGTATTGTTACCGTCGTGGTTGTTTTGTGTTATAGCCGGATCGGTATTAACGGCTTCTCCATTTATATTATAAATGCTTGCATCATATACCTGGAAATTATTGATAATGCCGTGCGAATAACCAAAATCAAATGTTAGCTCTTCTTTAGGTTTTTTAAATTTCTGATCAAAATCAAGATTTATGTTATAACTGTGATCATTGCCTCTAATGGTGTTGTAGCTGTTACTTAGTTGCACGGGCGATCCGGAAGCATCCAAATCATCGATATTTAAGAACTCATCCCGGTGAATATTATGTGAATTAAAATTACCCGAAAGACTTAGAATACTCTTGTCTGTTAAATTATAATCGATTCCCGCTTTAGCGCTATGCACTTCGTTTAAAGTGTTTGAAGGGAAGGTCTCATCCGAAAACATGGCAGGATCAGGGCTATTTAAATAAGTGATCTTTTGAATGCCGTTGCTAACTGTATACCCCGATCGATAATTGTAATTACCGTAAATGTTAATCTTATTGTTTTGATAACTTAAATTGGTGCTGCCGTTATAATTGCTGCGCGTACCGGCAGTTAAAGCTACCGACCCGTTAAAACCTGCCGTTATGTTTTTCTTTAATACGATGTTCACAATACCTGCCTGCCCTTCGGCATCATATTTGGCTGAAGGGTTGTTGATTATTTCTATGCGGTCAATAGCGCTTGCCGGTATAGCCTGAAGTATTTGCGCAACATTACCGCCGCCGATAAGCGATGGTTTGCCATCAACTAAAACCTTTACGTCGGTTGATCCGCGCAGGCTCACATTGCCATCAGCGTCAATTTGCAGCGTTGGCACGTTTTGCAGCAGATCAGTTGCCGAACCGCCCTCGCTTACCAAACTTTGGTTAACCGAAAAGACTTTTTTATCAACGCCGGTTTGGATGGTGGCTTTTTTTGCGGTTACCGTTACCTCATTAAGCATGCTGGTTTTGGCGGTAATTATTTTAATATCTCCTAAGTTTATGGTGTTGTTTTGGAGATTGATGACGATGCTATCCTTAACAAGGGTTTGATAGCCAACAAAGCTTATTTTAAGTTTAAACACACCGTTGGGTAGGCCATCAATAACAAAAGCTCCATTTGCATCTGTTTGCGTTGCCTTAACGGTAAGCCCGGTATTTTTATCGGCTATAATTGCGTTTGCATAGGATATTGCTTCCAGCGTTTTGGCATCCTTTAGTATGCCGGTTATTTTCCCGCTGTTTTGCGCTCTTAAACTACAGGTAACGCTTAAAAGCAATAATATTAAGACTGGTTTTATAAGGATATTTTTAGATCTTTTATTTTTTGACATTTTTTTCATCACTTAAAAATTAAGGTGTATTTTATTGTAAATCAGATTATTGGATCATATAATTCATAAATAAAAGGACATAGCAATCCCGTCGGGAAATTGATCCGTTTTTAATATCAAGTTATAAAATCCGTTATGCTGTTAACATCAGTAGACTCGACATCCCGGTTGAGGATACGGGGATTGTTAATGCGATTTTATAAATGCACTTTTTTGTAACACGGGCCTAAGTTTGTTTGTCTTATGATTGTTTTCATGGTTTTATTTTGGGGGTTGACTATTTTTTACAGTGTAAAATTATACAGATAATGACCATGCTTTGCTGTACAATTTTTCACTAATTCAGTACTTTTACAAATGCGACAAGAAAATTTATATCAACCATTTGAAATAAGTTATAAGGAGATGGACACGTTTGCAAAAACGTCAAAAACCAATAATTTTTTTGAGCTTATTTATATTGCCGGGGGGACGGGGGTACAATACATCAACAAAAACAGGTTTAATTACCGCAAAGGCAATTTGTTTTTAATTACACCTCAGGATGTTCATTCTTTTGAAATCACGACAGTTACCCAGTTCTTTTTTCTGCGTTTTAATGAGTATTACGTAACCACAAAATCAGGAAAAGATAAAGACGCTGTACAACGGGTTGAATATATACTTCAAAATGCGAGTCACCGGCCGGGCTGTATATTAAAAAACAAAGCCGATAAACCTTTTATCGCGTCGCTTATTGAAAATATCATACGCGAGCAAACCAATCAGCAGCTTTACTACAGTAAAATAATTGAACAAACAGTGAACACGGTTATAACCGTTGTTGCCCGTAACATCGCCCTAAAGTTGCCTAAAAACATCAAAGAAAATACAGGCGAAACCGTATTAGAGATCCTCAACTATATTCAGCAAAATATATTTGAGCCCAAAATGCTCAAAGCAGAGCAATTGAGTAATCATTTTGGAATCTCGCTGAGTTACCTCGGTAAGTATTTTAAAAAGCAAACCGGCGACACGTTGCAAGAGTATATATCAAATTATAAAGTGCGCTTAATTGAAATGAGGCTATTACACAGCGACATGCGCATAAACGAAATTGCTGCAGAATTGAGCTTTACCGACGAAAGTCATTTAAACCGGACCTTTAAAAAATACAAGAGCTTAAGCCCTACTGAATACAGAAAGCGATTTGTGGAATAGTATAAACCTGGATGGATGGATTTTAGGGATTTCTCGGGTGAACAAACGGGGATATCCAATAAATCCTAAAAATCCTGGTTCAGACAAATTAATAAGACAAATAACATTAACTAAAATTAACAATATGGTGCTTTGCCGCGTGTGGCATTATTACTTACTTTGCTGCCATTAACCTTTTATCACTAAATGGAAGAAGATATCCTGATCCAGATCAGTAACCGAATAAAGGAACGCCGTCGCGAAAGAAATATCACCGTACAGGAACTGGCACAACGGGCCAACGTAAGCAAGGGCCTTATTTCGCAAATTGAAAACAGCCGCACTATACCATCATTAATGGTATTAATTGATATTATAAAGGCACTTGAAATTGACCTTAACGAGTTTTTTAAAGATATCCGTTCAAAAAGCACCGACTTCCCTATACTGGTTAAACGTAAAAGCGAATACGATCATTTTGAAAAAGAACATGCCGTTGGCTTTCACTACCAGCGTATATTTACACAGCTTATTAATCAGAGCACTGTTGATATTGTGATCCTTGAGCTTGAGCCTGATGCTATCCGCCCACTCGTTGAAACTGATGCCTTTGAATATAAATACATTATTGCCGGCCAGGTAGAATACCAATTTAACGAAGAGCGCATCATCCTTAACCAGGGCGATTCCATGCTGTTTGACGGCCGCATCCCCCACACCCCAAAAAACCTCGGCACCCAAACCGCCAGCATGCTGGTTGTGTATTTTTTTGAAGAGAAAAAGTAGGCGGTTTAAGTCGGGAAAGTCCGAAAGTAAGAAGTTTGGTTAGTCGCAATATCATGGAAACTCTTTTGGGCGTTAGTTATTGACTTCAAGCTAAATTTCAATTCACAGTAGCTACTTTCGGACTTTACTGACTTTCCCGACTTTCGGACTGACCAATCTTAATCAAACCTTAACACTAATTTCGTTTGGTATTAATAAACTAAGTTTAGTATTGCTCAACAATCACAGAGCAATTTATGTCTATAAAATTAGTTGTATTTGATATAGCCGGTACTACGGTAAAGGACGATCATGATGTAAGCAAAGCGTTTCAGGCTGCTTTAAAGAAATCACATTACGAGGTTCCTTTGGAGCTGATAAACCCTTTGATGGGTTACGAAAAGAACCTGGCCATAAGGCAGATCCTGCGCCTTCACGAGCATAACGATGCTAAAATAACCACGCAATTAGTAAGCACTATTCACAAAGAATTTGTGAAACAGATGATAGAGTACTACCAGTTTGCCGATGGTATTGAACCTCTGCCCAATGTAGAAGAAACCTTTGCAAAGCTGCGCGAGCAGGGTGTGCAAGTAGGCATTAACACCGGTTTTAGCCGGGATATTGCCGATACCATTGTTAACCGTTTACAGTGGTTTGAAAAAGAGCTTATTGACCACGTAGTAGGCTCAGACGAAGTTGAGCTGGGCAGGCCTTATCCATACATGATTGAAAAAATGATGAAGGATGGCAAAATAAGCAAAGCCAGCAGCGTAGCCAAAGTTGGCGACACCGAAGTTGATGTACGCGAGGGCCAGAATGCAGGCTGCCAATACGTAATAGGTGTAACCACCGGTATCTTTACTCGCGAAGAACTGGAAACATACAATCCCACTCATATTATTGATGATATAGCGCTGGTTATTGACATTATAAATCAATAAGCCGATGAAAGTGATGGATAACCTGCGTGCTAAAGTTGCCAAGTGGCCTTATGCACTGCTTTCTGTTACGGCTGCTATTGCGTCGTTTGGGGCCTATACTTCTATGTACGCCTTTCGCAAGGCCTTTGCTGCCGGTACTTTTACCGGCCAGCAATATTTCCATATCGACTATAAAGTATGGCTGGTAATAGCCCAGATAATTGGCTATACCATGAGCAAGTTTTATGGCATCCGTTTTATTGCCGAAATTAAGGCCAATAAACGCGGTATTACGATTTTGATACTGGTTGGCATTGCATGGCTGGCCCTGCTGGGTTTTGCGCTGGTACCAGCTCCATTTAACATTATATTTTTGTTTTTAAACGGTTTTCCGCTGGGCTTAATATGGGGCCTGGTATTTGGGTACCTCGAGGGCAGGCGCTCAACCGAGTTTATGGCGGCGGTACT
>OLKV01000236.1_pt1 | contig 89782 bp, 82 predicted proteins | sample 1604391 | NCBI WGS metagenome assembly OLKV01 (sample SAMEA104055711, study PRJEB20765) | soil metagenome | isolation source: soil | reverse complement strand
TGTTCCTGTGTGCCCTGATTTTTTGCGTTGGATTCAAGCACACGAAAATAATCAGCAAATTTTTGCACCTCTTCTATGTTAACCAGGTTGGCGTTTAGCCTTATTACTATATCGTCTTTGTCGCGTTCAATAACCATTTCCTTTTCTTCTTCTGTATTCAAATATAACGCATTTTTTGTCTTTTGGCAAATTGGTGCTTGTAAATCTTTGTTTTAAGACTTATTGTTATTAAAAGGTTTAGACACCTGCTCAGATGGTGGAACTGGTAGACACGCAGGACTTAAAATCCTGTTCCCGTAAACGGAGTGCGGGTTCGATTCCCGCTCTGAGTACAAATCCCGATACCGGCGTATCGGGATTTTGTGTTAAAATGAGTACCTATACCAACGCGAAAGTAGCTCAGTTGGTAGAGCACGACCTTGCCAAGGTCGGGGTCGCGAGTTCGAATCTCGTCTTTCGCTCTGAATCCTTTCCATACCCGGAAGGGATTTTTTGTTTTCTATGGGGACTTTGTCTGTCCCATGAAATACTGTCGCGTCCGAAAAAGAGTTGTCACTGTTTTTTATAAAGATAAAATATATTATTGTTTGTTTGTCGTGTTAGGATGTGAAGAAGGCGGGATCTTCTTCACATGCGGGCCAAGTGAAATAGAATGTTTCTGTAAATCAGTAAGTTAAATGCAGTGATGGGCCAAGGTAGGACAAAGTGGGCTGAAAATTTGCTTTTTTGGAGGACTACTGGCCCGGGAAACGTATAAAACATTATTAATTACCTTTACAAAACCTACAACACTAAAACAATGAATTTTTCTGTTACTACAAGACTGAATAGGAAAGACTATACCAAGATAATGTATGCTGGCCTTTACAAAAAGCCGGTTTATATAATATGTACTATTTTGGGGCTTTACTATTTGGCAACGGTTTCTCTTAATTACTTTAATGTAATTAACTACTATTCGTCTACGTCATTTTCTGAGTTATTTACGAGTTTGTTTCTTCTTTTATTTCCCTCACTTATCATAATGATGTCGGTTTATCAGTTTAAATCTAATCCAAATTTTCAAAACGACATTACTTACACGTTTAGTGAAGATGGAATTCTAATTCAAGGAACTACTTTTAAAAGCGAGATTTCTTGGGCACATATTATAAAACAAAAAGAAATAAGAGGTTTCTTAATTCTATATCATACTAAAAAAGCTGGAAATTTTATCGCCAAATCAAAATTGTCACCCGAGCAATTGATTTTTATAAAGGCTAAAATAGGAAAGAAGTAAACCATAAAGTAACCATTTAATGCTTTTTCCTGCTATTCGTAGACTTTATCTACGAATTAGCTATGCATGTAGTCTGAAACTACAATGGATTATTTAACAATATAATTACGCCTTCTGTTTAGCGATGGTAAAGTTGAAGGCCTGCAAAAAGCATAAGAAAGCCTAAAAGGATAAATAAGATTAATGCGATTGTTGTCACTAACCAGCGTGGCAACCTGGATCTCTCAAATGAATGTTTTTTCATTTTTATGTAGTTAACTATAAATAATAATCCGTTTTTTACCTGCCAGTTATTTGTTATAACGTATTCTCTGAATTATTATTAGTGAAGCACGAAATATTATAAATCCATTGGTTTGATATCCGTCATTTTGGAAATTAGAATTTGGCATACATGCAAGCTGATCATTCTTTTGCTGCGTTTCGTGAGAAACTTTGTTCTTATTAATCTGGTCATATCCCTGTTCGTAGACTTTGACAGCCGGCTTTTTAAGAAATTGCATATCGGCCCAACGCTGTCCCGCAAACACATGAAACAAGAGAAGTTCGTTGAAGTACAACCACGGTACGCGTGCGTCAACAATAGTTCAGCAGCGTATTAATTCTGTTTCTGCGAAAAAAGCCAGTTCCATAAACCGGGGGTATCACTAACCTTATCCCAAATGTTATGCGCTTCATCCAGATACTCTGTATATTCCGGGTGTCCGCCTGCTTTTTTTATTGCGGCAATCATATCCCGGGAGCCGCTGACAAGAACATTTTTATCTTTTGCACCATGAAAAGCCCATACAGCCACATGAATAGCTTTTGGGGCAAGTTTAGGGTCGCCTGCACCGCTAACCGGTATGGCAGCAGCAAACATATCCGGTCGTTTACAAATAAATTGCCATGCTCCGTATCCACCCAGTGATACACCGGTTACATAACGTCTTTTTACATCAATTGCTGGTTCAGCCAGCGCATCAATGGTTTCATAAACCACTGCATCCCTGGGAGAAAACCCCGGAGCGCCTCCCCAGCCGGTGCCTTTGGGGCAATAGGGCACAAAAATAAATGCAGGGTATGTAGTTCTGTTTATACCTGTTGTCAATATCTCGGCCGCGGAGGCTTCATAACCACCATAAGGTAAACATACCACCATTGGATACTTCTTTTGCGGATCATAATCATAAGGTTTTATTAAAAGATAATGCAGGCTATCGCCTTTGCTGTTAACAAAAGTTTTGGTACCGCCGGCCAATGTAACCAGCCCCTGCGCCTGTTCAGCATTGTGTTTTTGCCAAAACAATTGCTGGGAACCTTCGTTAGCTAATGAGGTTCCTAATATTATCATAAATACAAAAGGGATTATAGCCACTAAACCCCAGGGAACATCTGAAGATTTTTGCATGGATTCATTTGTGTTTTCGGTCTTTAATATCCTGAGCTCACTCAAAAAATTCATAATATAAAAAACCGGAACTATACAAGCGGCCATTGAAGTCCATTGGGAAATTTCTCTCAATACACTAATAATATGGAAATCTTTAGCATATATTCCTCCTGCAAGTGTCGCCAATAAAATCACACCTATAATTAAAGTATAAGTCCCTGCCAGCTTTAACCATAATTTTTCACGGACATTAGAAAATAGGAGGCTTAGTGCGTATAGAATAATCGCGCATAAGCGAAGTGCCAATGTGGGCGCATAATAACTTCTTAATTCTCCCGATGTTAGCAGGATGTAAATAACGGCGCCGTTACTTATATCTGCTATTAAAGCAATTATTCCGGTAAAAAAGGCAAACCGGTAATTTCTATAGTGATAATATTTCAATAACAACAGCGTGCTTGTGATGCCAGTGATATTCACCACTAAAAACCACATAGCATAAGACTCGGTATTAAAAAGGTTTGCCCCAATTTGGAAATTAAAGATGCTGCTTGCGATGCCTGCGGCCACGCTTAGCCCTAAAAAAAGATTTAAAAGAGTGTAAAGGCTTTTGTTCATTGTTAGGTTGGTTTATAAGGTTTATTGGTCTTTTAAGGCATAATAATTGGTTTCTTATTAATATGCCCACGGTCAAGTCATCTGCTCTGATTGAAATTGACTGTTAAATATACAGGAAATTTACAAATCTGAAACGATTGGATAACTTTCTGCTCTGGCGACAGCCATAAGGAGTGGATAGTTGCGGCAGTAAGGTTGTTATTCTTCACCAGCTTTGCGAAGAATTACCCGGTATAAGTCATCCGACACTCTAAAATCAGTTTGTTTCATTAACTCAACAGCTGATTTTACAGCATTAATATAGCCATTTTGTTTGGCGCGCAGCAAAACACCTAAGGTACCAATAACCGAAAGGCCAAGTTTTATTGAAAGTTTGCGGGCCTCTAAATCATCTGTAATTAAGTATTTATTTTCAATTTCACGGGCTAAAGCAATAGCACTCGCTTCGCCTTTATCAACTACGGATGTTAGCTCTTGTTGGAGGGATTTATTTTTTACCGATATAACACTAATCCATTCAGGCAAAGGTGATCCATATTCGGCAGCGATTTCAGGCGTTGTTATAACAAAGTTGAAAAGTTGATGCAGAACAGGTAACAACGCTATCTTTTCGAGGATGATCAGACAACTGGTATCTGTAATAACTACAATGCCATCAGTAGTTTTATTTAAACTCATTTAAAAGATCGTCGCCTGTATACTGAAAATATGGAATATTAAATTTAGCCAGGATTGCAGGGAAGTCCCATTTTTTCATACCGCACATTTCAGCCGCTTGCCCCAAGGACAATTTGCCCGCTTCGTACAACTTTGCGGCAATTAACCGGACGGTTTCATCATGCTCTTTTTCAAGCGCGTCAGGAACGTTAAGTGTTAATGTAGTCATACTATTTATATAATGAACATTTAAAGATACGAATATTTCATAAAAATCTTTAACCGAATCGATATCACAAACATCACATTATTCTTTTACACATTACATTTTTGTTGCTTAACTTGCCACAGAAATTCAATATGCCTTATGAATGAAGATCAGCTAATAGCCTACATTAAAGATAACGACATAAAAAAAATAAAATTCGCCTTTGCTGATATTGATGGCGTTTTGCGTGGCAAGGTAATTCACACCAAAAAATTTATCGATGGTTTAGAAGGTGGCTACGGTTTTTGTGATGTGGTTTTCGGCTGGGATAGCGCCGATGCCTGTTACGATAACGTAAAGCTTACCGGCTGGCATACAGGCTACCCCGATCAGTTATGTCGTATTGATTTATCGACTTTCAGAAACATTCCCTGGGATGAGGACATTCCTTTCTTTTTAGGCGATTTTAGCAAACCGGATGGCGATGACCTGCCTGCTTGCGGAAGAAGCCTGCTGAAACGCATAGCCAAACAGTGCAGCGAAATGGGTTACCATGCCGAATTCGCACAGGAATTTGAATGGTTTAATTTTAATGAAACACCTCAGACGCTAAAGGATAAAAGCTTTACTAACCTGGAGAGTTTTACACCTGGGATGTTCGGTTATTCTATTTTGCGAACCTCGCAGCAAAGTGATTTTTATAACGATCTTTTTGATCTGTTACTCAAATTTAATGTTCCACTGGAAGGCTTGCATACTGAAACTGGTCCGGGCGTATATGAAGCTGCCATATTGCATGATGAGGTTTTAGCTGCCGCCGATAAAGCGGTGATTTTTAAGACCGCCGTTAAAGAAATAGCCTACAAACATGGCATTATGGCCACCTTTATGGCCAAATGGAACGAAAATCTGCCGGGCTGTAGCGGTCACATTCATCAAAGTTTGTGGAGTAAGGATCAATCAAAAAACCTGTTTTACAGCGCCGACGATGAGTTTAATATGAGCGATTTGCATAAGCATTATCTTGCTGGTCAGTTACATTGTCTGCCATATATTTTACCAATGTACGCCCCAACCATTAACAGCTACAAACGTTTGGTTGAAGGTGCCTGGGCACCAACCACGGTTACCTGGGGCATTGATAACCGTACAACTGCGTTAAGGGTAATACATACTTCTGAAAACTATACCCGGTTAGAAACACGTATCCCCGGCTCAGATACTAACCCATACCTGGCTATGGCCGCGGCGCTGGCATCTGGCCTGTATGGCATAAAACATAAACTGCCGCTTACTGTGCCTGCAACGGTAGGTAATGGCTATCAGGATAAAAGCAACGGCAGCCTTGCGCCAAATCTGTTTGATGCGGCAAGCCTGATGAAAGATTCACCCATTGCAAAGGAACTATTTGGCGAGGCTTTTGTTGACCATTTTACACAAACCCGTTTTTGGGAATGCAGGCAGTTTGCAAAAAATGTAACAGATTGGGAGTTGAAAAGGTATTTTGAGATAATATAGTACGTCTGAACCGGGATGGAGGGGATTTTAAGGATTTTTTGGATGGATGTTTGTTAGCGTTGATATTAGTTGATTTTTGTTAGATTAATTTTAATATTGCTTTTGAATAATCACTTTACAGAATTTAAAAATCAAACAAATCGCTAAAATCCCCTCCATCCCGGTTCAGACAAATAGCAAACCTATGCCCGAACAGTTAAAATACGATGATATCACCCGGAAAATTATAGGATGTGCCATGCGTGTGCATACTAAACTTGGTAATGGTTTTCAAGAGGTAATTTATCAGCGTAGCCTGGAGATTGAAATGGTGCTTGAGGGTCTTTCGTTTGAAAGAGAGAAGGAAATGAAAATTTATTACAGAGAAATAGAGGTTGGTACCAGACGGGTTGATTTTTTTGTGGAGAATACAATATCTGTTGAACTTAAAGCGATAATAGAACTTGAAGACGTTCATCTTTCGCAGGCCATAAATTACCTTGAAGCATATAATACTGAAATAGGACTTCTTATAAACTTTGGAAGTAAATCATTAACATTTAAAAGGCTGCTTAATAAGAAATATAAGCCTGATGATAAGTAATAATAGTATCAAAAAAATGCCTGCAATCGGCTTACCCCCGGCTCAGACAAAATATAACAACAAGTGAATAAAGAAATAGAAATACCGCCAATAAATCCTATAAATCCATTATTCCCGGTTAGGGCTTCAAAAGTTCAAACAAAGGTTGATTATGCTTTTATATTAAAAAAAGCATGGGAAGGGTATGATGCTTCAAAATCTATCAAAGAAATTGAAGACATCAGTGCTATGGTTTCAACAAACCATGTGTTTAGGATAACTTTTCATGATGATGATATTATTATTGCCAAGCTATCCTATTTCGGCAAGTACGAACATTTTAAAGAGGATCACCGCATTATTCACAGTTTATCAAACAACCTGCTTTATCCGTTTGAGAACTTGCTTGCCAAATCGTTATTAAAAAACAACCGGGTTTACATTTACAGGCACAAGCATGGCAAATTAGATGCCTGGGTAGTTTTTTATAACCCTACACGCATACAAGATCGTTTACCGCGCCGATTAGAGGATCATCATATCATCAGACTTGGGCAGCAAGTGGGCAGATTTCACAAGGCCTGCTCAAGGGTGAAGAACGTTTTGCCCAAATCGTCAAAAACATTGCGGACGGATATTGCCGCATTACAGCATCAACTCGAAATAAACGAAAAACAATTCGGCTCTGCCATGCAGGCCGACTTTCTGAAGTACCACTGCGACCTGTTCCTCAAAAATCGCTCTAAATACAATATGAGCTCGTTCGAGATCATCCCGGTGTTTATCGACTGGAACATCGGCAATTTCTCAGTAACGCCCAACATCGAGCTGTATTCACGTTGGGATTACGATTGGTTCAGGATGAGCTACCGCATTCTTGACTTTTACTTTTTTAGTCGTGTGGTTAGTGACCGGGGCGACCGCACGGTATTTAGCTATGTGATCAGCACCATGATGGAAGACAGGTTTATCCTGTTTTTAAAAGAATACCATAAGGTAAACCCGATAACTGCCGATGAGATCCGCTTTTTAAAAGAGGCATATCGCTTTTTTGTATTAAATTACGTGATAAAAGATGGTAAGTTTTTCTTTAATGAACAGTACGCCAGCAAACTACAAGCCGAAGCATTTGAAATATACCTGCCATCAGTCGACAGGGATTTTGATGCAGAAAAGATTATTGAAGCATTGGGATTAAAATAAGAGGTTGATGGTTCATGGATCATTGTTCATGGAAATTTCACGTTAATTAAATATAATCCTTCAAACAAAATAACTAACCTCTAAACTCCAACCACTAACCACCAAAATGAAACGCATTGACAATTTTAAATCGGTAATTGATAAGTACGAGATCATTTTTTTTGATGCGTTTGGGGTTATTAAAACTTACCAGGGCCTGGTGCCGGGTATCGAAAAAACGTTTGCTTACCTGGAGGCTACTAAAAAGGAATATTACATAGTCACTAACGATGCTTCCCGCAGCCCGGTGCAATTGGCAGAGAGTTATCACCGAAACGGATTAACTGCTATAACGCCTGATCGCATTGTATCATCCGGAATGCTTACCAAGGAATATTTGGATTTGAAGGTAAACGATGGCATTGTGGCTTTTTTGGGAACACCTGAGTCATCGCATTATATCGAATCGTCGGGTTTACATACCCTGCCGATGAGCGAGGTAAATAGCAGCAATATAGATAAGGTAAGCGCTATGATTTTTTTGGATGATGAGGGTTTTGACTGGTGCGATGATCTCAACAAAACTGTTAACCTGCTGCGTAAAAAAACCATCCCCGTAATAGTAGCCAATACTGATCATGCCTACCCGGTGTCGGTGGGCGATGTGGCGATAGCTGTAGGAGGGATTGCCTCTATGATTGAGACCATTGTAGGCAAAAAGTTTATCCGTTTTGGTAAGCCCGATTCGCAGATGTTTATGTTCGCTTATGACCTGATCCGCGAATACAGGCCCGTAAGTAAAAAGGAAATTGTGATGGTAGGCGATACGCTGCAAACCGATATTTTAGGTGGGAATAAATTTGGATTAGATACCGTATTGGTATTAACCGGCAATACGTTGCCCGGCGATGCCGAAACAAGGATCACCGCCACAGGTATAGCTCCAACTTATATTTGCGAAAACGCCGTAGTACAGCTCGACGATTTGGGTTTTTGAGAATTGATTAATTCGTGGTAAAAAAATGTGCTATTTAAATGTAGTTATTACAATTATTTTTATCATTTTTGAATTAACCAATTACAAATAAAATAAACCCAAATACATCTATGAGATTTAAAAATATCTTGTTGGTATGCATTCTGCTGTTATTTTTTGGATACTCAACCAATGCACAGTCTTCAAAAAGCAATAATTCAAACGTATGGACGGCCGATAAAGCCAACGCATGGTACGCTAAACATAAATGGATAAACGGCTCTGATTTTATACCCAGCACTGCCATAAACCAACTGGAAATGTGGCAGGCCGATACTTTTGACCCCACAACTATTGACCGCGAGTTAGGCTTTGCCGAAGGAATAGGATTTAACGCAATGAGGGTATTTCTGCACAGCGTTGCGTGGAAGGAAGATCCCAAAGGCTTTAAGGATCGCGTAAATAAGTACTTAACCATTGCTAACAAGCATCACATCCAAACCATTTTTGTTTTTTTTGATGATTGCTGGAATGCAAACGCCAAACCGGGTAAACAGCCTGATCCAAAACCGGGCATCCATAATTCTGGCTGGATGCAGGACCCAGGTCGGCCACTAACTACTCCTGCTGATTATGCTGCACTAAAAGCTTATGTTGACGATATATTAACCACGTTTAAACATGATAATCGTGTTTTATTGTGGGATTTATATAATGAACCCGGAAACAGCAATAAGAATTTAAAATCGGCAACGCTGTTAACCAAAGTATTTGCCTGGGCACATACCGTTAACCCCGACCAGCCGGTGAGTGCGGGTTTGTGGAACTGGGAATTTGAGGATCTAAATAAAATTCAGGCACAAAACTCGGATGTGATCACTTATCACTGTTATGACACGCCAGATTTGCATTTGCGGATTGTTCAATTATTAAAGCTTACAAACCGCCCTTTAATTTGTACCGAATACATGGCTCGCCCACGTAACAGCACCTTCGAAAACACCATGCCAATGCTGAAAAAAGAAAATGTTGGTGCTATAAATTGGGGCTTTGTGAGCGGCAAAACGAATACCATTTATGCCTGGGACACGCCTATGCCCGATGGAGCTGAACCAAAACTATGGTTCCACGATATTTTCAGAAAAGATGGAACACCTTATAAACAAAACGAGGTTGACCTTATTAAACAATTAAACGGTAAATAGAATCAAGAGCCAGGATGAAAGAATCAAGATAACTTATTTTTTATTGGTTCTTGACTCTTGCTTCTTGACTCTCGAATCATGGCTCTTGCTTTTAATCTCTAAAAACACACAACTCATGCACCCGATATTTAAACAAACTTTAGTTTTAATTTTAACAGCTGGTACAATATCTTTGGCCTCCTGTAATCAATCAGCACAAAAAAACGCTGCTAACACAAATATGACTGATACAACCAAAGCGACACTGCCCGATTCTGCCGGATTTGAAAAAACAATCGATGGCAAACAGACACACCTCTACATTTTAAAAAATAAAAACGGTGCCGAAGCTGCCATTACCAATTATGGTGCACATTTAGTTAGCCTGTTAATGCCAGATAAAGCGGGTAAACTAACCGAGGTTGTTATCGGATTTGCTGATATTGATGGCTATAAAAAAGCAATGTCGTCTTACTATGGTTCAACAATTGGCCGTTATGGCAACAGAATAGCCAAAGGGCATTTTGTTTTGGACGGCAAAGGATATGATTTGTTTATCAACAACAAGCCAAATACCTTGCATGGCGGTAAAAAAGGATTTAACGATGTGGTTTGGGATGTAACGCAAGCAAATGACCACAGCGTTTCGCTTACCTATTTGTCAAAAGATATGGAAGAGGGGTACCCGGGCAATTTGAATGTGAAAGTTACTTATGAGCTAACCGATGATAATGCTGTAAAAATAAGCTATGAAGCTACAACAGACAAAAACACCATAGTAAATTTAACCAACCACTCATACTTTAATCTTAATGGTATTGGCAACGGAACAATTTTAAATCACGTATTACAACTCAAAGCCGCAAATTATACTCCTGTAGATTCTACGTTGATACCAACAGGCAAAATAGAGCCGGTGGCAGGAACTCCGTTTGATTTTAGTCAACCAACTGCAATTGGTAGCAGAATAAATGCTGATAATGAGCAGTTGAAAAACGGCAAAGGGTACGATCATAATTTTGTACTGGATAAGCACGATATCAATACGCCTATAGCCACCGTAACCGGCGACCAAAGCGGTATAAAAATGGAAATATTTACCGAAGAACCCGGCGTGCAATTTTATAGTGGTAATTTTATGAGTGGCACCAATACTATACTTGGCGGTAAAAAAGACGATCACCGTACAGGTTTAGCTTTAGAGACACAGCATTACCCTGATTCGCCTAACCAGCCACAGTTCCCGTCGACAGAACTTAAACCGGGCGAAACCTATAAAACGGTAACGATATATAAGTTTTCTATAAAAAAGTAGATACCAACGGTACAAGTGTAGCAGACTCATGTACTGCTACACTTATTATTTTATTTAAATACGCCTTTTTTATAATCTTTTAAATATTGTTGGTAATCGCGGTTTACTTTTTTTGCATATTTCATTGAGTAATCAATAACCGCCTCTTGCCATTCATCAGAAGCTCCGAAGGCCGAAAGATCGTCGATAATGGATGATCCCTGTATGCCGCCGCTACGCAATTGGGCCGACGCTACTAATGAAGCCATATCATCAATAACCTGGTAAATATCGCGATACTGGTCTTTCAGTAATTTAAATTTGATGGTGTCCTTAACCGGTTGCAACTCCTGGATTACATAGGGATCGTCTCTGAAAACCGTGGTGCTTAATAAAGATGCAGAAACATTTTGCATCCGTTTTTGAATGGATATAATACGTTCAGCCTCTGTTGTCCACTGTAGTTGTTTAACCTGCACGTAAGGCTGAACAGACGACGTAGCAGATTGCTTCATGTCTACTAATAGATATTTATTTTTAGTGTTGGTGCTTTTAAGCAAGAATAAATAACGTTTCAGGCCCAAACTACCCGTACCCGCCAGCCTGAAGATTACTCCTTTTACTTTATAATTATAGGGCCCATCGCTACTGTTGGCTATCCACTCATCAACATGCGTTTTTAACTCTTGCTGTAATTTTTTATCAAGCTTAAAATGCCGCTCATCTTCCAACGACAGCATGATCTTCTTCTTTTTACTTACTGTGCGTTTTTTTAGCAGTTCTTTTTCGGTGGTTTTATCTGCCGCCGTTAAAAAGTCGCACACTATACCTTTTGCGGTACGGGGTTCAATACTTATGGCTTTTTCTTTGGCAAGGGTAGCCGAGTAGGTTTTTAAAAAGAGCTGTGCCATTTTTTGAGCTTTTTCCGGCTCAATTTGTAGTGTGTCAAAAGCTATAAATATACTGGTTACCATACGGGCCAGCTCATAACAGGAGGGCGCCAGCAAGGCTTCGTCAAAATCATTCAGGTCAAAATAGACCAGTTTATTATCGCCTTTATAGCTTCCATAATTTTCAATATGCAGATCGCCACAGATCCAGGTTAGCGGTGAAAGGGGCAGGGGGGCAGACTTTGAGAGATCTTCGTAAAACAAATGACAAGTACCCCGGTAAAACCGGAAAGCATTTTCAGTAAGGGCCTCATATTTAAGCTGCACCATATCGGGCAGTAAATGGCTGTTAAATGCTTTTAGTCTTTCCGAAAGTTTTGACATAATCTATAAATATAAATTAAATACCTGTTTAATATGCAGATAATGATAAAGCGGTTAGCTTTGTTTGTGCAAATAACAATATTTAGTTAAGCACTGATAATTATCAGGAATTGATGCAAAAAGTAACCTATAATCTAAACGGCAGGATCTGGATTGAAACCCCGGATGGAAAAGTGCTTGGCCACGGCCGTGTAGAACTATTGGAGCGTATAAAAGAATCCGGCTCGCTCAGGCAGGCGGCTTTGCAGATGAAAATGTCGTACAAACAGGCCTGGGACATGATTAACCATATAAATGAGCATTTTTCGGAACCGATTGTAATAAGCCATAGGGGTGGAAAAGGCGGCGGCAATGCTATTTTAACTGATTATGGTTTAAATGTTATTGAACAGTTTCATTTGCTGCAAACAAAGTTTAAGGCATTTTTGGCTGAACATAGCCAGAATATCAACTTATAAATGAATCCCACTTTTTCTCCCTAAAAAACAATTGAACATATTAACGTTATGTTTATTTTTACATAATGCTTTCCTTAAACAAAATACTTTCTTTAATTTTTCTCTTCCATAAAATGAAAAAATATTGCGTCATCCTATTTGGTTTTATCGTGCTGTTGGCAAATTTTGCCGTAAAAGCACAAACTGCACAAAAGCAGGCAATTGTTAAGGTGACGGGTGAGGTAATTACTCCGTTGGCGTTAAGCATCAGCGATCTGCAGCAGTTTCCGCAGACAAACGTTACCCGCAAAGACAAGGATGGAAATGATCATGTTTATTCGGGCGTGATCTTATCTGCCATACTTCAAAAGGCGGGTGTTACGCTTGGTAAAGATCTGAGAGGCGAAAACCTTACTAAATATCTGCAAATTGATGCCGCTGATGGCTACCAGGTTGTTTTTGCACTTGCCGAGCTGGATAAAGACTTTGCCGACAGAACAATAATACTTGCTGATATAATGGATGACAAACCACTACCTGCTGCCGATGGGCCATTCCGTATTATTGTGCAGGACGAAAAAAAACCGGCCCGGTGTATTAAGCAGGTTACCGGTATAAAAGTTGCGTTTGCTAAATAACGGAAAAAGAAATCCACGTAACGGGCGATGCTAATAATCAGTGAAATAAAAGTATCTTTATTTCACTGATTATTATTGCAAACCTTTTTAATGTTCTATGAGTGCCGCAAATTTTGAGTTTCAGGGAATGGCTCCTTATCTCAGCGTATTTGATATGCCCGTATCATTAAAATTTTATCGTGATATACTGAGCTTTGAGGTAACCGAATCGTCAGGTAAAGGCGATGATGTTGACTGGGTGCTTCTTAAACGCGATAACGTTGAATTGATGCTTAATACCGCCTACGAAAAAATTAACCGGCCACCTTCACCTGATGCTTCCCGAATTGCCGCTCATAATGATACAATCTTATATTTTGGTTGCCCCCATGTAGATGAATTGTACTCCCATCTTTGCAACAATGGTATTAATGTAAATAAACCTAATATCACCATGTATGGATGGAAGGCATTAGGTTTAAAAGATCCAGATGGATATGGCCTTTGCTTTCATTGGCCCATAAACGATGTTTAATGCAAATAGTCTTTTTTAAACCATTTATATATTTGGCAATCCATAAATCTTTCAATATAAATCAAAACAATTCAAGGTCTTTGTTTATTAAATCAATATGTTTATTAACAGATAGTTACGAATGAAATAACGACAGCTTATTGTAATGCAGACTTTAGCTTTTAAATGATTTTTCTAATAAACTGATATATTATGAAAGGGGTTTTAACGTAAAGTTTAGGTTATTCTATTTTTGAGGTGATTTGGTAACAATCTCATTCCATCATAGTTTCAAAGGCACTTTAACAATATTGTTACCTTATAGGTATGATGTTTTTATCACCTTTACAAAATGATTTGTAACCCCTGTAAAACATCTTTAAATAACTAACAACTTTTACCACGAACATAAGAGCAATGAACTATAATTTATTAAAAATACAAAGCAAACTGTTTTAAATGGAGAAGATACTTTATAATGTAAAATCAATGCGCACTCCCCTTGTTATAACTTTTTTGGTTTGTATATCACTTTGCACATACGCGCAAAATACCAATACTGGTGGTGTTTCGGCACCTGCGGTTGTTCAGGACAGCAGTAAGCTCAACCTGGCGCTTCCGGTTACAGTAAAAGATACCGGCAAAAACAGCATAAACCAATATTTAACACTTAAGCAATGTATTGATTATGCCATGGTACATCAACCTGCTTTAAATATAGCAATGATAAATGTTGATGTTGCCAAAACCACCAATGCTATAAATTTATCGGGATGGTTACCACAGGTTAATGCATCTGGCGATTTGATCCATAACATCAAATTATCCAACAATGCTCAAAATGCTTATGTAAATACTTTTATTCCCGGTATAACTGCATCACAAACCATATTTAATCCAAGCCTTTTGTATGCTTATAAAAGTGCCCCGTTGTATGTTAAACAGGCACAGCAGGTTACGGATAGTACCAAGATATTCCTGGTTTCGTTTGTTACCAAATCGTTTTATAATGTATTGTTAACGCTGGAGCAGATCAATGTATTAAAGGAAGATACAACACGTTTGGGCAAAAGTTTAAGAGATGCTTATCATCAATACAAAGGCGGAATTGTTGACGAAACAGATTACGAACAGGCGGACATCACCTTAAATAATTCAAAAGCGCAATTAAAACAGGCAAACGAAAATGTGATACCTCAATATGCTTCGCTAAAAAGATTAATGGGATATCGGGCAGAACAACAATTCAACGTAAGTTTTGATACGCTGGAAATGATGCAGAGCATACATATTGATACCAATCAACAGTTACAATATGAAAAACGCATAGAATATCTGCAGAATAAGACTAGTAAGGATATACAAAACGAGTTTGTTAATTATTACCGGTTTTCATTTTTGCCTACCGTATCTGCTTTTTACGATTATAACCTTGCGTTTGAAAATAACAGGTTATCGGATCTTATGTCAACATCATATCCAAACTCATTGGTTGGGGTATCGTTCAGCATTCCAATTTTTACGGGTTTTGCAAGGATTCATAATTTGCATAAGGCAAAGCTGCAGGAGCAAATTCTGGATTGGAATACCAATGATCTTAAATTACAGATCTATTCAGAATATACCTCGGCATTAGCCAACTATAAAGGCAATTACTATAATTTACAGTTGTTGCAAAAAAATGTTGCACTGGCAAAACGTGTTTACTTTGTGGTAACGCTTCAGTATAAACAAGGTATCGTTCCGTATTTGAACGTAATCACTGCCGAATCAAATTTAATTACATCCGAAATAAGTTACTTAAACGCTTTATTCCAGGTATTATCCAACAAGGTCGACCTGCAAAAAGCTATGGGAAACATTACTTACTAAAGCATAAATCACACAATCTCTATGAATAGAGTAATATTAAATACCATTTTTGTTAGTTGCCTTATAGTTACTGCCTGTAAAAAAAAGCAACCGCCTGTTAGCCCCGAGGTGCCAGTAAATTTAATGAGTGTAAAAGCACAACGTGTTTTATACTATGATAATTATCCGTCGACAACACAGGCTTTAAGCCAGGTTAGCCTGCTGCCACAAATAACCGGTGCAATTACCGGGATATTTTTTAAAGAAGGAAGCCATGTAAGCAAAGGCCAAAAGCTTTATGAAATTGATGAACGTATATTCCAGGCCGCTTATGATCAGGCTGTTGCCAATTTAAGAGTATCGCAGGGTAATTTGGTGCAGGCGCAGCAAGATGCCGACCGTTACGAGTATTTGAATAAATATAACGCAGTTGCCAAACAGCAATATGATCATGCCATCATAGCGCTTGATAATGCCAAGAATACGGTAAAGGCATCCGATCAGGCTGTTAAAACGGCTAAGACCAATTTAAACTATGCGATTGTTTATGCTCCTTTTGACGGAACTATCGGTTTTAGCTTAGTTAAGCTTGGCGATGTGGTAAATCCAGGTACAACCGTTTTAAATACTGTATCAACAGATAACCCAATGGCTGTTGATTTTATTATAAATGAGAAAAATCTGCCTTTCTTTGAAAAATTACAGACTGAAAAAAAATCAGTTGATTCGCTGTTCACCATTTTACTGCCAGACAATACCCTTTATCCTTATAATGGTAAAATATCAGTAATTGACCGTGCAGTTGATGCGCAAACAGGTTCGATAAAAGTAAGGCTTGTATTTGAAAACCCTAAAAGCATTTTAAGAGTAGGCATGAGTTGCGTTGTAAGGGTTCATAATCAGGAAACTACGCCTCAAATTGTTGTGCCTAATAAAGCCGTTGTTGAGCAAATGGGCGAGTACTTTGTTTTTGTGGCAAAAGATAGCATTATTACCAATCCCAAAGCCACAACCGATACCGGAAGAAGTAAAAAAGAGCTTTTAGCAGTTCAAAAAAAGGTACAGGTTGGCCAAACAATAGGGCCCAACGTGATCGTTAAGAGCGGGATTAACACTGGCGACAAAATTATTGTTGATGGTGTACAAACCTTGCATGATGGGTCGCAGATAACTACTGCAAATAAAGTTGCTCCATCAGCCGGTGGTAAGCATTAATAGTAATAGTTGATTTACATAAAAACTTGTGCGTTTTAGTTGAATGATTAATGTATGATTGCTAATACTTTTATTAAAAGGCCTGTAACTGCCATAGTTATATCAATTGTATTGGTAATTACCGGTACTGTAAGTATCTTACTTTTACCGATAGATCAATACCCTGATATTACTCCACCCATTGTACAGGTAAATGGCCAGTTCACCGGTGCAGATGCACAAACGGTTGAACAAACAGTTGCAACACCTATTGAAGAACAGGTAAACGGTACACCCGGCATGGAATACATGCAAAGTAACAGTACCAATAACGGCTTAATGTCGATGAACGTTACCTTTAAAATAGGTACAGATATTGACGTTGCTGCGCTTGATGTGCAAAACCGGGTAAGTATTGCTACACCGTTATTGCCTGCCGTCGTAAGCCGCTTAGGGCTTACGGTGCGTGCACTAAACCCCAGTATGCTGATGATGGTTGCTATTTATGCACCTAAAGACAGCCATAATATTACCTTTTTAGATAACTACACCAACATATTTATCCAGGATGCACTTTTGCGGGTGCCAGGTGTTGGTAGTATCAGCAGGTTTACGGATGATTTTAGTATGCGCATCTGGATGAATCCGGATAAAATGGCAGCTTATAGTTTAACCCCATCGGATGTTATAGCTGCGCTAAATTCACAAAACGTACAGGTAGCTGCCGGAACCGCCGGTGTGCCACCCCAGTCATCCAGTCAGACTTACGAACTAGGTATCCTGGTGAACGGGCGTTTGAGTAAGGTGTCGGAATTTGAAAATATCATTGTAAAAAATATACCTGCTACAGGTGCGCTTGTATACCTTAAGGATGTTGCCCGGGTTGAGCTGGGTAAATTTACTTTTTCAAGTAACTCTTTTGTCGACGGCCATAGGGCGTCATATCTTCAAATATACCAGGCACCGGGCAGTAACGCGTTGGAAACGGCTAACGGAGTATATACACAATTGGCCAAACTGCGTCAAACTTTCCCGTCAGATGTAGCGTATAGTGTGCCTTTTGAATCGGTAACGGTAGTAAAGGTTTCTATGCAGGATGTTGTTGTAACGCTGCTAAAAACACTTGGGCTTGTTGCTATTGTGGTATTCCTTTTCCTGCAAACCTGGCGGTCAACGCTTATACCTGTGCTGGCTATCCCGGTATCTATTTTTGGTACGTTTTGTTTCTTTATTCCACTGGGCTTTACCATAAACACCTTAACCATGTTCGGTTTCGTGCTGGCTATTGGTATTGTGGTGGATGATGCCATTATTGTGGTGGAAGCGGTGCAGCATTATATTGACCACGAGAAAATGTCGGCTAAAGAAGCTACTTATCAGGCCATGAAAGATATTTCGGCACCGGTGATAGCTATTGCGCTGATTCTTGCTGCAGTATTCGTTCCGGTAGGTTTTATACCGGGTATAGTAGGGCGTTTATACCAGCAATTCGCTATTACCATTGCTATATCGGTAATTATATCGGCGTTTATTGCATTGTCATTAACACCGGCGCTATGCACATTGTTGCTTAAACCCACTGATCCAAATAAAAAGCCAAACCTTCTGGATAGATTTTTCATCAAGTTTAATGCCTGGTTTGATAGGGTAACAGCCAAGTATACTAACGGGGTAAAAAAGAGCATCCAGGGATCAAAATATATTGTAATTCTGCTGGTATGTATTTGCGCAGGCACTTACTTTATGTTTCAGGAAAAGCCTACCGGGTTTATACCATCAGAGGATGATGGAAATTTGTATGTTACTTTTCAGTTACCGCCTGCTGCCTCAACGGCTGCATCGGTTGAGGTAATGCAAAAATTAATGAAAGTAGTAGGTTCCACCCCGGGCGTAGCGCATTATGCGGCATTATCGGGACTAAACGTGGTTACTAATGCAAGTAACTCAAACAACGGTACTATTTATTGTCAGCTGTCCCCATGGGATGATCGTGGTAAAACAAGCGAGCAGGTGCCCGGTATTATAGGTGTTCTGCAGAAAAGGATTGCCGATGCCGGCATCAAAAATGCCGATGTTGAAGTTATTCAGCCTTCGCCGCTGCCGGGTGTTGGTGCTACCGTTGGTTTTAGTATGCAAATTGAGCAACGAAGTACAAATGATGATATTCATGCTTTTGAAGGCGTTGTTAACAAATTTGTTGCCGAGGCAAATAAAAACCCGGCAATTACTAAAGCTTTCACCTTCTTTACTGCGCATACGCCTAATTATAAACTAACCGTTGATCGCGAAAAATGCGAAAAACTGGGCGTCAATGTATCTGATGTATTTACTACCATACAAGCATTTATGGGTAGCTTGTACATTAATGACTTTACTACTTATAACCGTACATTCCACGTTGTTGTACAGGCTGATACGGCGTTCCGTGCCAACATATCGCAAATGAATAAATATTACGTGCGTAACCAGGCCGGTACCATGGTACCTTTAGGAACATTAATCAGTTATGCACCAACAGAGGCAGCGCCTTTAATATCACATTTCAATATCTTCCGCACGGCCGAAGTTGATGGTTCATCAGCTCCGGGATATAGCAGTACCGATGCACTAAAAGCTTTGCAGGAAGTTGCTGCACGTACATTGCCCGAAGGGTATACTTATGAGTTTTCGGGATTGAGTTATGAGGAGGTAAAAGCGGGATCAACCACTATTTACATCTTTATGTTCTCCATAACGTTTGTATTCCTGTTCCTTGCAGCATTGTATGAAAGCTGGTCGGTACCGTTCTCTGTATTACTTGCTGTGCCGGTAGGAGCCTTCGGAGCCATCCTGGCCCTTGTGTTAGTACCAAGCTTAACGGATAACGTTTACGCACAAATAGGTTTAATAACCCTGATAGGACTTGCCGCCAAAAACGCTATTTTGATTGTAGAGTTTGCCAAGGTGCGGGTTGACAGGGGTGAGGAACTCATAAAATCAACACTCGACGCCGTTAGCTTGCGTTTACGACCGATCATTATGACGTCGCTGGCCTTTATTTTGGGGGTATTGCCACTTGTTTTGGCTACCGGTGCAGGAGCTGTTGCCCGTAGAACTATTGGTTATACTGTTTTGGGTGGGATGCTCGCTGCTTCGAGTATTGCTATATTTATTGTACCTGTGTTGTATGTAATTATAACACAAGTATCCTATGGTAAAGAGAAACTCGACTATTTGAAAGCACACCATGAAGAATTGATGGAGAAAGAGAGAAAAGTTGAAGAACAAAATATTGACCCTGAATTAGAGTTCGAGATCCAAAAATCACGCGAATTGGGTAAATCTGACAATATATGATTGCAAATACATTTATTAAAAGACCGGTAACTGCAATTGTTATATCTGTTGTATTAATGATTGCTGGAACTATTTGTCTTTTCAATCTTGCTGTTGACCAATATCCTAATATATCACCGCCAAGTGTAGGGGTTAACGCCTCATATACCGGAGCCGATGCCCAAACCGTTGAACAAACGGTAGCAATTCCGATTGAAGAGCAGGTAAACGGTACACCGGGGATGGAATATATGCAAAGCACCAGCACCAATACTGGGGGTATGAGCTTGCGGGTAACGTTTAATATCGGCACAAATGTTCAAATTGCTGCATTAAACGTTCAAAACCGGGTTGGTATAGCGGCGCCTTTGTTGCCTTCGGTGGTAAGTAAGCTGGGTGCAACGGTGCGTGCGAGTAATCCCGATCAGTTGATGCTGATTGCTATTTATTCGCCTAAGAAAACACATGGTATAACTTTCTTGGACAACTATACTAACACCTTTATTCAGGATGCTATATTGCGTGTGCCCGGCGTAGGTGACGTTAGCGCACGTACTGATAACTTTAGTATGCGCGTTTGGATGAATCCTGATAAAATGGCATCTTACAGTTTAACGCCTGCTGATGTTGAAGCGGCTTTAACTGCGCAAAATCAATATGTAGCAGCGGGTTCTGTCGGTTCGCCACCGCAAAAGTCGTCTCAATCAAACGAGATCGGCATTCTTGTTAACGGGATGCTTAACAAGGCCAGTGATTACGATAAGGTAGTAATAAAAACCATCCCATCTACAGGCGAATTAGTTTATCTTAAAGACGTAGCACGGGTTGAACTGGGTAAATTTACTTTTTCAAGTAATGCTTTTGTTGATGGTAACAGGTGTTCCCTGTTAATGATTTTCCAATCGCCCGGAAGCAACGCCTTGCAAACTGCCGACAACATTTACGCCGAAATGAAAAAGCTAAAAAAAGCATTTCCGGCAGATGTTGACTATACGGTACCCTTTGAATCCATAACAATTATTAAGGTTTCGATGGATGAGGTAGTAGGTACCTTGCTAAAAGCACTTGCCTTGGTGGCTATAGTAGTATTCCTGTTCCTGCAAAACTGGCGGTCAACGCTGATTCCTATTTTGGCTATTCCTGTATCTATTTTGGCTACTTTTTGTCTGTTTATACCGCTTGGCTTCACTATAAACACGTTAACCATGTTCGGCTTTGTGCTGGCCATAGGTATTGTGGTGGATGATGCCATTATTGTGGTCGAGGCGGTGCAGCACTATATTGATGAGCAGCACATGTCGCCAAAAGAAGCTACCTATCATGCGATGAAAGAGATTTCGGCACCGGTAGTTGCCATTGCGCTCATTCTGGCTTCGGTGTTTGTGCCGGTAGGTTTTATACCGGGAATTGTAGGTCGTTTATACCAGCAGTTTGCTATAACCATAGCCATTTCTGTAATGTTTTCGGCATTTATTGCCTTATCACTAACACCGGCGCTTTGTTCATTGTTGCTGAGGCCATCACATCATGTAACCAAAAAATCAAACTGGTTAGATAAGTTTTTCGATTGGTTTAACAAGGGATTCGAAAAAATTACCTATAAATATTCAAACGGTGTAAAAAGGAGCATTAAGAATGCGAAATACGTTGTGGTATTACTGGCAATTATTTGTGCCGGAACTTACATTCTATTTAAATTGAAACCTTCAGGATTTGTACCTTCTGAAGACGGCGGCCGCCTTTATCTTGCTTACCAACTGCCCGACGCTTCATCGACGAATCGCTCGGTTAATGTGATGGAAAAGTTGATGAAGATTGTAGGATCAACGCCGGGAATTTTACATTATACCGCAATATCCGGATTTAACATCCTTAACGGTGGTGCCAATTCAAACAGCGGCTCCATGTTTTGCATGCTTAAACCATGGGACGATAGAACTACCCCAAAAACAAGAATGGCAGGCCTAATGAATAACCTTAAGATGAGGATTGCCAAAGCCGGGATAAAAAATGCCAATGTGGTAGTTATTCAGCCGCCGCCGATAAGAGGTATAGGCTTAGCTGCTGGCTACAGTATGCAAATCGAACAAGGTAACTCGACCGACGATATACATGCATTTGAAAAGAACGTTCAAAAATTTGTTGCTGCCGCTAAAAAGAATCCGGCAACATCAACTGCTTTCTGTTATTTTTCGGCACATACCCCAAGTTTTAACCTGACGGTTGACAGGGAAAAATGCGAAAAGCTGGGGGTAAATATATCTGATGTGTTTTCGTCTATGCAGGCTTATATGGGCAGTTTGTTTGTAAATAACTTTACATTGTATAATAGAACATATCACGTTGTAATACAGGCAGATACAACTTATCGCGCGCTTATTGACAATATGAACAAATATTATGTTCGTAATAACGTGGGCACAATGGTGCCGTTGAGTACGGTTATTAATTACAAGCCTGATATTGCAGCACCGCTGATAACGCACTTTAATATCTTCCGCTCAGCCGAAGTTGATGGCGCTATCCCGGAAGGGTATAGCAGCGGGCAATCGCTTGATGCGTTAAAAGAAATAGCAACAAAAGTATTACCGAGGGGATACACTTATGAATTCTCGGGACTGAGTTATGAGGAGCTGAAAGCCGGGTCAATAACGGTTTATATCTTCCTTTTCTCTATTATTTTTGTGTTCCTTTTTCTTGCCGCGTTGTATGAAAGCTGGTCGGTTCCGTTCTCTGTATTGTTGGCGGTCCCCATAAGTGCATTTGGTGCAATAGTTGCTCTTTTCACCATGCCAACTATCACAGATAACGTTTATGCGCAGATTGGGTTAATCACATTGATCGGCTTATCGGCAAAAAATGCTATTCTGATTGTTGAATTTGCTAAATTAAGGGTTGATCGTGGTGAAGAACTCATCAAATCGACACTTGACGCAGTTCGCTTGCGTTTAAGGCCAATTATCATGACTTCGATGGCATTTATCCTTGGTGTATTGCCGCTTGTTTTTGCTACAGGAGCAGGTGCCGAGTCCAGAAATACTATCGGCATAACTGTTTTGGGTGGGATGATTGCGTCGTCAACCATCTCTATATTTATTGTGCCGGTGTTGTTTGTGTTATTTACCCGTTTCTCGTACGGTAAAAAACAACTTGCCTGGTTACAGGATCATCATGAAGAATTACTTGAAAAAGCCAAAAGGGTTGAAGAACAAAATATCGATCCCGAACTGGAGTACGACATTGCCCAAGCCCACGCCGAAAATAAAGCTGACCGGGAAACCCGTGCAAATGATAGTAAAGAATAAAAGTATTTACGGATAATTGCTGCGTATATGGAGCAATTATCCGTTTAAAAATTACTTTTCAGAGTCATTGTGGTCTTTTTCGTAAGTATCCTCGTCAATATCTTCGCCTACTTTTTGTTGATCGGGTAGCTCTCCTGGTCCCGGAATATTTGGCGCACCGTCGTCACCAGTATCATGCTGGTACGGTTGCTGCTTGTGTGGCCTGTCATTTTCGCCATTTCCCCGCTCTATTTTTTCCGGCTTCGGGTCGGTGTTTTCGACGATTAATTGCGATTGCACCTTTTCGGCTTCATTGTTAAATTCCATTGGTTTATTTATTGATGTGTACATAAACAATGCTTCAATTTTATAATTGTTTGTTTTTATTGTGCCGATGGTTTTTCCACCGATGGAATTTCGCTGAGCTATGAACCGTCGGCCTTTTTATTTAATTTTACACAACCAATTATTAAACATGAACAAAGTAGTTAATGGCGCTGATGAGGCAATACATGATATTGAGGATGGTATGACCCTGATGTTGGGTGGATTTGGATTGTGCGGCCTGCCCGAGAATTGTATAGCTGCTTTAGTTAAAAAAAACGTTAAGGAACTTACCTGTATATCAAACAATGCCGGTGTTGACGACTTTGGAATTGGCCTTATGCTAAAACAAAAGCAGGTTAAAAAAATGATCTCATCCTACGTGGGCGAGAATGCTGAATTTGAAAGGCAACTGCTCAGTGGCGAACTGGAGGTTGAACTGATACCACAAGGTACATTAGCAACGCGTTGTATGGCGGCGGGCTACGGAATGCCTGCCATATTTACGCCTGCAGGTATCGGCACGGAAGTAGCCATAGGTAAAGAAATCAGGAATTTTAAAGGCAAGGATTATTTAATGGAGATGGCTTTTGAGGCTGATTTTGCTATTGTAAAAGCCTGGAAAGGTGATACGATGGGTAATTTGGTTTATAGGGCAATGGCACGCAATTTTAACGCGGTGATGGCTATGGCCGGAAAGATTACCATAGCGGAGGTAGAAGAATTGGTTGAACCTGGTGAGCTCGATCCGGATCAAATACATACGCCGGGTATTTATGTACACCGTATTTTTAAAGGTGTTAATTACGAAAAAAGGATAGAACAACTGACAGTTAGAAAACAACAACTCTAAATGCTTGACAAAGAAGGTATAGCAAAACGAATTGCAAAAGAAATAAAAGACGGCTACTATGTTAATTTAGGGATTGGGATACCAACCCTGGTGGCTAATTACATACCCGCAAATATTGATGTGGTATTACAATCAGAAAACGGATTGCTTGGTATGGGGCCGTTCCCGTTTGAGGGTGAGGAAGATGCCGATATTATTAACGCTGGCAAGCAAACAATAACCATGTTGCCCGGATCAGCTGTTTTTGATTCGGCTATGAGTTTTGGGATGATAAGGGCACGGAAAGTAAACCTAACCATTTTAGGAGCAATGGAGGTATCCGAAAATGGGGACATTGCTAACTGGAAAATTCCCGGTAAAATGGTAAAAGGAATGGGAGGGGCAATGGATCTTGTAGCCTCTGCAGAAAATATTATTGTGGCCATGCAGCACGTAAACAAAGCTGGCGAATCAAAACTTCTGCCTCAATGTACCTTACCATTAACAGGTATAAATTGCGTTAAGAAAATTGTCACTGAGTTGGCCGTGCTTGATGTATTACCCGGCGGAGGTTTTAAACTATTGGAACGGGCTCCGGGAATCAGCGTTGAAGAAATAAAGAATGCTACAGCAGGACGATTGATAATTGAAGGAGAGATACCGGAGATGGTAATTTAAGCTGGTAGTTTGTGGTTCATCGTTAATAGATCATAGCAAATTCGACCATGAACCATGAACTATCAACCATGAACCAAATGCTATTTCAATACCGTTTCGCGCAATCTTTTAGATATTTCTTCTGTTACGCAAATAATATCATCAGCAACATTGGTGTTGTTAACAATTATCTGGTCACATTCATCTTTATAAGGCAAAAGGTATTCGTTGTAAGACGGTGCCACATGGTTTACCCATCTATACATCACATCATCGCGCGAATAGCCGCGTTCAAGCAAATCGCGCTTAATGCGTCGCTGCAACGCAATTTCATTATCAGCCTCAATAAATATTTTAAGATCGAGTGTTTCGGCTATCTTTTTGAAGTGCAAGATAAAAAGCCCTTCAATAATTATAATAGGAGCCGATTTTATCTCTAACATCTTCGGTATCGCATCAGGATTATTAAAGGTATATTCCTGTTTCATAATCGCTTCGCCATTTATCAGCTTAGCAATATCATCTTCAAAATGCTTATGATCAACGGTCGAAGGCAGATCGAAATTGTATAGCATATTCTCCTCGGGAGTCATGTTATGTGCCACAGGGATATAATAATCATCCTGCGAAACAAGACAAACCTCGTTATTGGTAAAATGCTCTAAAAAACACTTTAAGAAAAATGTTTTGCCCGAGCCACTTCCTCCGGCAATGCCAATGATAAACGGTTTATTCATTCGGACTACCGTAGCTGATATCTACATGAAAACGTTTATCCAAAGCACCTAATGAATCGGCAACATTTTTAGTCATCACTATAATAACATCTTTAGTTGCTTCACTATCGGTAAAACGACCAACAACCTTTGCAAAAGTAGTACGGTTGGTCATGGGGTTAGTTATTTTAATTACAGTGCCTATAGGCGCTGAACGGTGCAAAACCAGTTTTTTATTAGGGTCAAGACTTGGATCATCAATCCAGGTGGCTACACCTTTTTCGTTTTTTTCATACAAGCCATAACGATTTGCATTTAAATGATGATCGGCATTGCTGCTATCTGTATTAGGAGTAACAACGTGCGTCGAATCGCGTTTTACCGTTTGAACATCGCTATTTACAACGGCTTGCACTGCAGGCGGCGGAGCCGAGGTTCCCGGTCTTACTAAAAGTACCTGGCCTGCAATTAACGTAGTTGAAGATAAGTTATTGAGTTTTGAAATGGCATCAACAGTGGTGTTAAACCGCTTACTGATGGCATATAAAGTTTCGCCTGCTGAAACCTTATACTCGGTAGGTGCAATACTATTGTCAGGCTCTGGCTGGAGTACTTTTTGTACCACAGGAGGGGCTATACGTTCGGGAGCTTCCGGTTGTTCCGCAACTTCTGTTACGTGTTTTTCGGGTTGTTCTTTAACTTCCTGCTTTTTTTGTTCTTTCGCCTCACGCGCTAATCTTTCCTTCTTTTCTGCCTGTGTTTCTTTAACTACCTTTTCAGACGTTGTTTTGGTCTTTTTTGCGGCTTTAAATGGCTGATCAGTAGGTATTTCTATGGTGCTTCCAATTGTTAACGTGGCATTTTTATGGCCATTGAATTTCATTAATACATCCGGCTTAACATTGTAGCGCTTCCCTATGGAATAGTAGGTATCTTTTGCTTTAACCTTAAAGAGTATCAATTTTTTTCCATCGTTATTCTTCACGCCTACTGAGTCAACAACAGGTTTTGCAGAAAGAGATAAAGAGACGGCGAATAAAGATAATGTGAGTAATAAAATCTTAAATTTCATAATAAACTATGGGTCAATAATTTACAAGGCTAAAACCTTTAGCTCCGATTTATTTTTTATGTATATTAAATAATTGTTATGCAATATAAACGCCTCCGGCTGAATTTTTTGTATGTTATGATTTAATAAATCTTCATACACTGTGTCGGTACCGTTAATTATATAAAGTGATTGTGTTAACTGCCCCCCTTTTAACGCGTGCAAAGATACAATTCTGAAATTATTGTATTCAAGGTAATGCGCCATATTTCCAAAAGAATGAAAATTTATTCCTTTTTCAAAAAGTTCATCCTGTGTAATGATATCCGGAAGCTTAATGTTGTTTTTTAACTCTTTGTTAATCAATGGTTCATAAACGCGGGTTGTTGTACCTGTTTTAATATCAACTAAAAATAATTTGCGCGGCTGCAGGCGCGAATCATACAAAATTGGTCCATCAACCGATAAATGATCGAAGGCGAAATTATAATTGCTCCACAGCGTTTTTGCAGTAATAATATCAACTGCCATAAAGCCCTTGTGGGTTGGACTTGTTTCTGATTGATAATAATGTAAAAGTAACACCCCCTCATAAGCCGCTTCAATGCCTGTTAGCCATCGCTCAGGAGTATCAAGATGTTTAAAATAGGTAGTGCCGCTCCTGAGATTTATAGCTGAAAAGGAGACTTTTTTTTCTTCATTATTTCTTACTTCAACAACGATGGTGTCGGTAAGTACGTCAATCTCCATTCGCCATATTATTCCGTTAAATTGTTCGCTGATGAATGGCTGCATAATTATTGATGTTTACAAATATGGATAAGTATTTCGGAATTCAGCATTTCGGATTCGAAGTTTGAACCTCAAATTTTAGGATATAACTGATCTTGTGGGCTTTCCGTAAAATCGGAACAATCTTTAAAATCTACTTAATCCCGGTTCTGGCGATGATTATTACCAGGCAATGAAGATAAATCGGGATATTTTAAAGGGCCTTACCATATAAATTTATAAATTTGGCATCTGTAAAAATCGAATACAATAGTTAAATTATATGAGTAAAGGGGTTGTAAGTAAAGACGAAGATTATTCGCAATGGTACAATGATCTGGTTATTAAGGCTGATATGGCCGAATATTCACCTGTAAAAGGCTGCATGATCATTAAACCCTATGGTTATTCAATCTGGGAAAAAATGCAGGCCGTGCTGGACGGCATGTTTAAGGAAACCGGCCACGTTAATGCTTATTTCCCGTTATTTATACCAAAATCATTCTTCTCAAAAGAAGCCAGCCACGTTGATGGTTTTGCTAAAGAATGCGCTGTAGTTACACATTATCGCCTAAAAAACGATGGCAACGGTAATATCGTAGTTGACGAAGACGCAAAACTGGAGGAAGAACTGATCGTTCGCCCTACCTCAGAAACCATTATCTGGAATACCTATAGAGGCTGGATTCAATCCTATCGTGATTTGCCCATACTGGTTAATCAGTGGGCCAACGTGGTGCGCTGGGAAATGCGTACACGCATGTTTTTACGTACTACGGAGTTCTTATGGCAGGAGGGGCATACCGCCCATGCTACTGCTGAAGAAGCAATAGCCGAAACCGAACAAATGCTTGGCGTTTATGCCGATTTTGCCGAAAACTGGCTGGCATTGCCGGTGATTCAAGGTAAAAAGACTGCTAATGAGCGTTTTGCCGGAGCATTAGATACTTACTGCATTGAAGCATTGATGCAAGATGGAAAAGCCCTACAGGCTGGTACATCTCACTTTTTAGGTCAAAACTTTGCCAAAGCGTTTGATGTTAAATTCACCAATAAGGAAAATAAGCTTGATTACGTTTGGGCAAGCTCATGGGGCGTATCAACAAGGCTGATCGGTGCGCTTATTATGGCACACTCTGATGATGCAGGTTTGGTATTACCACCTAAATTGGCTCCAATACAAGTAGTAGTTGTACCTATTTACAAACACGACGAAGAACTGGAGAATATTTCCAATTTTGTAAAAGAGCTGACTAAAGAACTAAAGACCAAAAATATTTCGGTTAAGTTTGATAAACGCGATACCCATCGCCCGGGAGCTAAATTTGCCGAATACGAGTTAAAAGGAGTGCCGCTGCGTGTAGCTATTGGCAGTCGTGACATGCAGAATGGAACGGTTGAACTGGCTCGCAGGGATACTAAAACCAAAGAAACGGTAAATCAGGACGGTTTGGCTAATCGCATTGAAAGCCTTTTGGAAGAAATTCAGCAAAACATTTACCAAAAAGCGTTAAAGTTTAAAACCGAGAACACAACCGAGGTTGACAGCTATGACGAATTTAAGCGTATGCTGGATGAACAACCGGGCTTTTTATCAGCTCACTGGGATGGTACGCCGGAAACAGAGCAACAAATAAAAGATGAGACTAAGGCAACAATCCGTTGCATACCTTTGGATAACAAACAGGAAGAAGGCAAATGTATACTTACAGGCAAGCCATCTAAACAAAGAGTGATATTTGCACGTGCTTATTAGCAGTTAGTGGTTCATAGTTAATAGTTCATGGCTGTTGCTGCTGATCTAATAACAATGAATCATGATCCATGAACCATGAACTCCAAACCAATGAAATTCGCAACAAAAGCCATACATGCAGGGCAGGAGCCCGATCCTACTACCGGGGCGGTGATGACCCCAATATATCAAACATCTACTTACTGGCAAAAATCGCCGGGAGATAATAAAGGATACGAATACTCGCGTGGTACCAACCCAACCCGCAAGGCTTTGGAAAATTGTTTAGCTGCTTTGGAAAATGCCCAATTCGGTTTGGCTTTTTCGAGCGGTATGGGTGCTACAGATGCGGTGATGAAATTGCTGCAACCCGGAGATGAGGTGATTACCGGGAACGACCTGTATGGTGGTTCATATCGGATCTTTACCAAAATTTTTGCCAACTATGGTATCAAATTTCATTTCCTTAACCTGTCAAATCCTGAGATCATTCGCGAATATGTGAATGATAATACCAAGCTGATCTGGATTGAAACACCAACCAACCCCACCATGCAAATTGTGGATATTGAGGCGGTTGCAAAGATCAGTAAGGAAAACAATATTCTTTTGGCGGTTGATAATACGTTCGCTTCACCTTACCTGCAAAACCCTATCGACCTTGGTGCCGATATTGTAATGCACTCGGTGACGAAATACATCGGTGGCCATAGCGACGTGGTAATGGGCGCTTTAATGCTGAATGACGAAGAGCTATATAAAAAGCTTTGGTTTATATACAATGCCTGCGGAGCAACCCCAGGGCCGATGGATAGTTTCTTAGTATTGCGCGGCATTAAAACGTTGCATTTACGCATGAAAGCGCATTGCGAAAATGGCCGCAAAATAGCGGAGTTTCTGAAAACGCATCCCAAGGTGGAGAAAATTTACTGGCCGGGCTTTACCGATCATCCTAACCACGAAATTGCCAAAAAACAGATGCTTGATTTTGGCGGAATGATCTCTATTGTGTTGAAAGACGCAGATTTGAAGGAAACTTTCCGTATAGCGTCGTCATTTAAAGTATTTGCATTGGCTGAGTCATTAGGAGGAGTTGAATCATTGATCAATCACCCGGTAAGTATGACGCATGGTTCGATACCTAAGGCGGAAAGAGAAAAAGCTGGGGTAGTGGATAATCTGTTGCGTTTAAGCGTAGGGGTAGAGGATGTGGACGATTTGCTGGATGATTTGAAACAAGCGCTGAGCTAATAAATGATTGAAAACCTAAAGGCCTTTCTCGATTCAAAAGTAGCACAATACAACCGTCCTGAATTTATTCCGAATGATCCGGTGGTGATACCACATTTATTCAGCAGAAAACAGGACATTGAGATAATGGGCCTTTGGGCTGCAGTATTGGCCTGGGGGCAAAGGGTAACCATCATTAATAAATGTCGCGAACTTATTACGCTGATGGACGGCTCGCCTTATGATTTTATCATGAATCATGAGGAACCCGATTTAAAAAAGCTGCTTCATTTTAAGCATCGTACATTCAACGATATTGATACCCTGTATTTTATCGCCTTCTTCAGGCAGCACTATTCAAATTTTGATTCCTTGGAATCAGCGTTTATACCAACAAATGGCGATTATTCAGCCGTAAATGGTCTTGATGGTTTCCGGAATTATTTCTTTTCATTGCCCGATTTTCCGCATCGCACCAAAAAGCATATCTCCTCGCCTTCACAAAAATCAAGCTGTAAGCGGCTTAACATGTTTTTGAGATGGATGGTTCGCGAGGACAACTGTGGCGTTGATTTTGGTATATGGAAAAACATCAAACCGGCAGACCTGATTTGCCCCTGCGATTTGCATGTTGACCGTGTGGCCCGAAAATTAAACCTTATTACCCGCAAACAAACCGACTGGCAAACCGCGGTTGAACTTACCGACCGCTTAATAGAATTTGATCCGACAGACCCTGTAAAATATGATTTTGCCTTATTCGGCTTAGGAATTGAGGAGAAGTTTTAATATATTGGATCATTGTTGCCTTGCATACATATTTGATCAATTTATGAACGGCGAAAAACCTACCATTTTATTTACGTTGGTTTATTTAGGTGAAACCTATCCTGTTCAAACTTACAAAAACGAATATTCGAGCTTAATGACACTGGTTTCGGCATACTTAGGTGTACCCGGGTTTGGTCTGTGCTGTGGCATGGGAAGCTGCGGCACTTGTGTTGTACAAATAAACAATTCTGGTTCATTAATCAAAAGATCGGTGCTGGCGTGCTGTATCTCAATAGATGATGATTTAGCTAACACCCTTGTTATTGTTCCTGATCAGGGTTATTAACGTTTGTATCATCATGCTAAACCTTTACATCCATTAACCAGCGCCACGCCCAGCGGGTAACGCCAGTAAAGCCGTTCCAGCTTTTTACAAAATCAACCACCCCGGCGAGGCCAATCTCGGTAAACTTTGTTTTATAGTTCTTTACGGCCATTTTATAAACTGCATCCGGGTTTTGAAGACCTACACGCTGATATATTTCTTTTTTAACATAAAGCGTGCGGATAAAATAAATATTAAATAATATAACAAAACTGTAAACGCTCCGTCTGATGTATCCGGCATTATCGCTATAGCGTTTTAATAAGCTTTTGGTGAAATGGATGTGGCGGCCTTCTTCAATGCTGTGCAGATCAAATACTTTTCGTAAAACCAGGTAAGAGGCGGGGTGTTTGCGGGTTTTATCTCCGTAGGTATCGGTAACCAATTCGACGCTCAGGCTGCCCATAAATAAAAAATCAACAGGTAGATATTTAGCGGTAAACAACCCGATAAAACGATGAATCCTTGAAGGTTTAATAGGCTGGCCATTGAGTTTTTGAATAACTTGCGAAAACATTTCCTGATGACGGTATTCTTCGATTAACTCACGCAGTAAAAAACGGTATTCAACACTTTCTGGTTGTAGGGTAAGAATGTATTTGCTCATAAAAAGGCAAAACAAACCTTCGCCCCAGCCGTATGAATAAATTACCTGTACAATTTCGTGGCGACCAAGTTCTAATTTTTGAAGCGGAGTAAGTGAGTTGTATAATTCAGTGCCTTGTAATGAATTTAATTTTTCGGGTAAAAATACTTCACCAGGCTTTGGGTCTTCGTGCCATGGTACATAAACTTCGGGAAGCAGGGGCTTTTCCTTACTTATCTTTATCAGTCGCTCAACCTCATTAACGTCCATATATCAAATTTATCTAATTAAAACTATCTTTCAATTAAGTATACCTTTATTTATATCAATGCGGTTGCTTTACGGCAAATATTTAGCCATATCTTAAAAATTTAAGGCCTTTATGTAACAGCAGCATATTGCGGTCACATAAAGGCCTTTTTTGTCTTTTTAAAATGCTGGCTTACTTAACTGTATAATGATAAACGGTACGGCCAATATTGCCATCCTTATCAATTCCTTCAATTATCACCCGGTAGGTTCCTCTTCCATCAGAGTTATAGAATTCAACAGAAGCATTGCCTGTTTTATCGGTGATTATGTTAGGATTCCAGTAAATAGTGCTGCGGGTGTCTGCACGGTTTGTTTGAGACTCCCGTGGGCCGTTGTAACGTGGTAAGTAAAATGTTCTTACGGTTGCATAACCTTGCGGGCTAAAATTCACCTCATTTTGTTTAGGCATCAGGTCTCTTAGTTCCTGTAAGCTTACTTTGGTGGCAGGCGGTGCTTTTTTCATGTTAATTACCATTGCTCCGTCTGTACCGTACGCGCTGTTTATAAGTCCCATTTCATCTTTATAAAACAGCTCAACCGATTCAATATCACTAACATTCAAACCATATAAAGCATTAACATCAACCGGCTGGCCCCGTAAAAAAATTGCAGCGGGAGTTCTTTTCCCCTGGTTATAATTTCTGCTTACGTAAAAGTTGTCGTTATCATAGGTCATTCCGCCGGCCATTGCTCTGATACAATCAAACGCCGAATTGCAACCCTGAAGCGCACTGCCCAAGATGGTATGATCGGCATCGGCACTTAAACTTGCCAAACTGCTAAAATCCCTGTGGTTAACGGTTTTTACAATTCTGGTATCCTTTATCACCACCTCCTTTAATACGTTGGAGTTGTTAAATTGTATTTTGCTGTTTTTTAAATAAGCGCTCAAAGTGCTGTCGATATTCAATATTTCGTCGGGAGCGTTAAAGTTTATCGGGATCATTTGTCCATGCTCGCCGTCAACAGTTAGTACCAGGTCATTTGAACGCGTATTATTACGGGCGCTTAAGTTTATTTTAGTTGAATCCCGAAATATAAGGTTGGCAAATCCATATTTTCCATCGGCATCAGTAATTGTATTTGCCGAAAAGTTTTTATCAGCTATATAAATACGAACATTTCCGCCGCTTACAGGGATACCGTTTTGACCGCGCAGGGTTCCGGTAAGATTTATGCCGGTTTCTGGTAAATATTTAACAGTAGGAAACTTGTTATTCATTATACCATCATACGAAAAACGACGATAACCCTGTGTTTGCATTAAAATATCAAGATCGGCCTGTGCTTTTTCATCTGGGTTATTAAAGTAGTAATTAGGTTTTTCAATATATCCTTTGATGTCTGAAGTTAACAGCAGATTAGTTAATATCGTAATTTCAGCGTTTTCATCAAAAGGAACCTTTGAGTCATCAATAACAGCCATTGAAAAGGTCCCTTCGGCCGGTTTTGCCTCATTGTTTTTAGCTGTAATATTTAATTTTACTTCCTGCCTTGTAGTATAAGCTTGTTTATCACCATTAATATCAAACTTTAGCAAATCATTATGCTGAATAAAAGCAATCCGCTCACTTAAAGGTTCCCCATCAGCTGATAAAAGCGTTACCTGCACAATTCCGGTAGGGAATTTATTTTTAGCAATTGTTGCATTGTAAACCTGTTCCTGTAGTTGAATTTTGGCAGCAAAACAAACTACGCCGCTGCTTTTTGCTAAGATGAAAAACGTTTTGCCCTTGTATGCGTTCAAAAATGGAGTATCAGTTTGTATTCTTAATCGCAAAAAATCTGGGCTGCTATTTTCAAGGCATACATTTATTGCGCCGGTTTCAATTTTTGGTAAATCAGGGCTTGCTGTTGTACCATCGCCAAAAGTTACTTTTGCGGTATAGTTTTTCCCATCTTCGGGTGTAAAAGCAAAAACGCCCATGCCCAAATGGGTTGAAGCAAATTCGGCCACTACTTTATTGGTATTGTCAGTAATGGTACCTTTTACATCAATACCTAAGCCATTGGGGTTAACGGCTTTAAAGGCTACTTTTGAAGTTAATCCGTTAATTAATTGACCGCCTTCGGCAAAAAACTGAATATCATTTGGCTTTGAAACTGCTTTTAGCGAAACCACAGCTGTATATTGTTTACGCCCATTGTCCAGAACGGTTATCAGGCTTGATGAATCGAGGCCATAATTTTTTGTGTTAAAAAAACTAATGTCAATAAATCCGTTTTTATCCGTTTCGCCTTTTCCTTTTATTAAAGTTTCGTAATCCTTTTCAAGCGTCCAGTTAACCTTTTTTTCGCTGTAAGGGTTACCATCGCCATCTTTATAAAATATTTTGGCTGATATTTTGGTAGTTTTATTTACCGCTTTACTGCTCAATGAAATTTGGGTTGCCAGATCGTTATTGATAGCATCGCCAATGGTTATGTTTTTATTGAAGAAATAAGCGGGCTCGCTATTATTCATCCAATTGGTAAAGGCTACCACACGGTAATTTCCTTTTTTGAAAACGTATTGAGATACCGGAATACTTCCCCAGGCAACCCCATTTTTAACCTGTAGTTTTACCGATTGGATTAATGAGTCGCGCTGGCCTAATATATCTACGTATACTATTTTACTTAATGGCGAAAGCTGATGATAATCAATGGTTAAATAGGCTTTAAACCATATTGTATCGCCCAAAGCATAATAAGGCTTATCAAAATGCAGATATACCTTTTCCATTGGGTAGCTATTATAAAGCTTTACTGTTTTATTTATTATGTGGTTTAAAACAGCTGTATCGCTTTGTGCCGATGCAGAAAAGTAAACCAATACGGAAAATAGGGATTGTACTAATAAAATCTTTATAAATTTCATGTATTTAGATTGTTCTGGCTATGGTTGCTAATATAATCCATTCAAATTTAAATTGAACGAAAGCGGCCATACTTTAACATTTTTTAAGGTTTTTAAACAAGATTTTTACTTAACCACCATCTGTATGGTATTACGACTCAATTGTTCGAGCAAAATGTTTTTACCATCTGTGAGTTCCTTTAGTGAAGAGTCGGAGTAATGCCTTACCGTTATTAATGTTAAACCTTCATTATATTTCACTTTAAAATTCTCATTTAAACCTTTTAGCAGCTTTTTAAAGCGTTCGTCATAAAAATCAAAACAAACCGAAAAGCTAAGCGCCGAGGTTTGCATCATATTTATTTTTACCTGGCTTTGCGCAAAAAGTCCAAAAATACTACTCAGGTGATCTTCAGAAATAAAAGAATAATCTTTTGCTGACAACGAGAGTAAAACCTGGTTTTGTTTTAGGATAATAACGGGTTTTGTAAATTGATTATTGCCGTTTTCTTTTATTACTGTTCCGGGCGCGTCCGGATCAGTAAATGATTTTACAAAGAGCGGGATATTACCATTTTGAAGCGGTTTAATGGTTTTAGGGTGAATTACACTTGCACCATAATAGGTCATTTCGATCGCTTCGGTGTACGATAACTCATCAAATTTAACGGTATCCTTATAGAACTTAGGATCGGCATTTAATATGCCAGGTACATCCTTCCACGTCGTTACCGATTGAGCATTGAGGCAAGCGGCAAATATAGATGCAGTATAGTCAGAACCTTCGCGACCGAGAGTGGTGGTGAAGTTTTCTGATGTGCCGCCTAAAAAACCTTGTGTTACTACCATTCCGTTTTGTAATAAAGCCGGAATTTCATTTTGAATGCTTGCGCGGGTTTTATCCCATTGTACCATACCTTCGCGATAAGTGTTATCGGTATGAATATAACCCCTAACATCTACCCAACGGTTTTTTGTACCAGCCTTATTTAAATATGCACTAACGATACGGGTTGAAACCAACTCGCCGATGGAAACGATCTGATCATAAATAAAATCATAGTCATCATGCGGTTCTTCTTCAATCATCCAGTCAATCTCAACAAAGGTATTAGCAACGTCATCAAAAACAGGGTGGGAGGATTCAAAAAGCTCCTCTATTATGTTATAATGATATTGTTTGATCTCATCAAAAATAACATGCATGGCATCGTCCCCGTCTACATAAGCTTTGGTAAGCTTTTCGAGCGCGTTGGTAGTTTTACCCATTGCCGAAACCACAATAAGCAGTTGCTCGGTTTCGTACTTTTTAACCACGTTTGCCAGGTTAACCATGCCATTGGCATCTTTTACAGATGCACCGCCAAATTTAAAAACAAGCATTTATTTTAGATATTGTGCCACAACAGTATGTGGCTTGAGTAATAATTTAATTTGAGAATAGGGTATGTCAATTTGTGTTGAACCTTCTGTATAAGGTTTAACCTCATATTCGTTATATAAAAAAGTAATGCCCGCCTGTGTTATCAGGAAGTTGTTACTTAGCGCAAACTTACCATTATTGAAAAAATAATTGGTTAGGGATGAGGTATCGCTTAAATCCTCCTGTTTTCTGAATATTTTTTCAGCGATCCCGGTAAGTTGTTCATGAAAACCGGGAATAAAAATATCATATAGTTCGATTGTTTTTGAAGCTGTATGATCCCAGTTAATAAAGGCAAATTTATCGTGCCCGTGCCCGGTGCCATCGTAAAGAGATCCCGAAAGATATATTGTTGTAAGGTTCGAATCCTGCCTTAGTACTTTGGCCGAACTTTCGAGCGAAAAAAGGACAGTTGAATTTTTACGTTTATGATGCTCATAAAAATCAATGAAATCTATTGCGAATTTTTGAAGATCATTGTTTTTTGCAAAGCCGGTATCCTGCCACAATAAATGGACCAGGTTTTCTTTTACTCTATCATTTAATGCTGGGCTATTATTAAACACCGGATATTTTAGTATGGCTACCGTACAAGCGCTATCCGGGTTATTGCCACAATCGTTAGCTCTTTGTTTTGTTGTGTTATAAATATACCTAAGGGTATCTTTAGCCGTAACCAGCGTGTTTTTTTTAGAAACATAGCCCGTACATGAACTCATTAAAATAATTACAAAACAATAAGCAATATACCCCAATCTCATATATCTATTTTAAAAGCTGATCTTTTGATATGGACGCATTAAGCCATCCGCTTTCAATAGTGGCTCCATATTTTTTGTAAAAATTAATGGCGGGCTCGTTCCAGTCAAGTACCTGCCAAACCATCCCGCTAAAGCCCAATTCGAGGGTTTCGGCAATTAATTTGTCAAATAGCAGTTTGCCTATGCCTTTACCACGCATCGATTCAGTTATGATCAGGTCTTCCAGGTACAACCGTGAGCCTTTCCATGTTGAATAACGGATATAGTATAGTGCAAAGCCTACAATAAACCCATCAATTTCGGCTACAAATGTTTTCCAAACCGGGTTTGGCCCAAAACCGGCATCTTCAAATTCCTGTAGCGTAACAGTAACCTCATTGGGGGCTTTTTCAAATAAGGCCAACTCTTTAACCAATTCAAGCAGGCGTGAGCAATCTTCTTTACGGGCAATTCTAAGGGTGATGTTCATTTAGTTTATTAGTTCAATAGTTTGTTGTCCGAACCCGGATTTTTAAGATTTGATGGATTCTTAAGCTTTTTTCTAAAATCGAGAAAATCTATCAAATTCGCTCAATCCACGTTCAGACAAAGATTAATTATTCTTCCAGTGTTTTATAACCCTTTGTCCAAAAATGGTACTGCCAAGCCGTATCATGTTACTGCCTTGTTCAACTGCTATTTTATAATCAGAAGACATGCCCATCGAAAGCGTATCAAACGAAGTTTCTTTTCTGAAAAAGCTTTGCTTTATACCATCAAAAAATATTTTCAATTCATAGAACTCATCCTTGAGCTGTTTTTCACTTTCGGTATTGGTTGCTATGCCCATTAATCCCTTTATCCGAATGTTCTTCAGGCTAATCAGATCATCCGACCTCAGTAATTCTATGGCTTCGTCAAAGCCCAAACCAAATTTTGTTTCCTCATCAGCTATATAAACCTGTAAAAGGCAGTCAATAACCCGGTTGCTTTTTTGGGCATGTTTATTTATTTCCTGCAGCAGCTTTAAGCTGTCAACAGATTGTATCATGCTGATGAAAGGTGCAATGTATTTAACTTTATTGCTTTGCAGGTGCCCTATCAGGTGCCATTGTATATCTTTTGGCAGTTGTTCGTATTTCTCAACCAGTTCCTGTACCATATTTTCGCCAAACAATCGTTGCCCGGCATCGTAAGCTTCCTGTACTTCCTCAACGGGTTTTGTTTTGGATACTGCTATTAATGTAACCTTATTGAGTGCAGTTTCCTTTTTTAGGCTTTTGATATTATCTGTAATGCTCATTTATCCGTAATTTTGCATATTATTAAACCGCTAAATTACAGAATGCGTAAATATATCACCTTGTTTTTTTCAGTATCCTTACTTTTATCTGCTTGTAAAAGTAATAAAACGCCCGAAGGAATTATTAATCACGACCGTATGATTAATTTACTAACAGAAGTTCATATTATAGACGGCAGAATGTACAACGTAAAGCAGGAGCCGGATAGTTTATATAAGTTTGGTTTTGGCAGGTATAAAGCCTTATTTAAAAAATATGATACCGACTCGGGTCAGTTCAGGAAAAGCGTGAAGTATTATACTACACAACCAACAGAACTACAAGCCATGTACGATCAGATCCTGATAAACCTGAAAAGAATGAGTGACTCACTTAATAAAGCCAACCAAAAACGATATAATGCTGTACCCAAACACTAGTGTTGATAAGCTGGGTTTTACCGAGATAAAAGAACTAATTAAAGCACATTGCCTGAGCGAGATGGGCCAGCAAATGGTTGACCGTATACAAGTAATGAATAATTACGACCAGATACGGAAGTTTTTGAGCCAGGCAAATGAGTTTAAAAACATTCTCGAAAATGATGATGCTTTGCCGATTCATCATTTTTTTGACATCAAATCATTGGCCAATAAAGCAAGGATAGAAGGCACGTTTTTAAGCGAGGAAGAGTTTTACCAGGTGCAAGCCTCCCTAAATACGGTGTTTGCTGTTATAGCCTATTTTAACGAGCGTGAGGGTTTATATCCAAACCTGGTTGCCTTGTTTGAGCATTTGCCCATTGAAAAGGCCATCCTAAAAAAAATAGACCAAATTATTGATCCCAAAGGTAAAATACGACCAAATGCGTCGAGGGACTTACAGGAGATCACATCCGGCATAGCCAAGGCCGAGCAGGAAGCCCGGAAAAAAATTGACCAGGTATTTAAAAGCGCCTCGGGAAATGGATGGACGGCAGACGGATCATTAACAGTTAGGGATGGTCGTTTGTGTATCCCTTTGTTGGCAGAGAACAAGCGTAAAATCAAAGGTTTTATTCATGATGAGTCAGCGTCGGGCCAAACGGTTTATATGGAGCCCGAGGAGGTATTCTCGCTGAATAACCGTATCCGCGATCTGGAATTTGACCGCAGGCGAGAGATCATAAAAATTTTAACGACTTTAACCGATGAATTAAGGCCTTATGTGCCCTTACTGTTATCGTATCATAGTCTGTTAACCAAGCTCGATTTTGTAAGGGCTAAAGCACTTTTCGCCATTGATATTGAAGGCGAAATGCCCGATGTGGTAAATGAGGCTAAATTAAAACTTATCAATGCACGCCACCCGCTGTTATTTTTAAATTTTAAGAAAGAGAAAAAAACGGTTGTGCCGCTAAATGTTCAGATAGATGAACATGCACGTATTATAGTAGTGTCGGGCCCTAATGCCGGTGGGAAGTCTGTTTGTATGAAAACAGTTGGCTTGCTGCAAATGATGGTGCAGGCAGGCCTATTGATATCAGCATCGGAAGCAAGTGTGGTGGGCGTATTTAAGCAGCTTTTTGTTGATATTGGTGACGATCAGTCTATCGAAAGTGATTTAAGTACTTACAGCGCGCACTTATCAAAAATGAAAAACTTTGTGGAGAATGCGAACGGTAAAACGCTGATCCTGATAGACGAGTTTGGTACCGGTACCGACCCCCAGTTTGGTGGTCCCATAGCCGAAGCGGTGCTTGAATCATTAAACCATAAAAAGGTAAAGGGAATGGTGACCACGCACTACTCAAATCTGAAGATTTTTGCCAGCAGTACCGAAGGCCTCGAAAATGCATCGATGCTTTTTAATAATGTAGAGATGATACCGCTTTATATGCTCGCTGTTGGTAAGCCTGGGAGCTCGTATGCTTTTGAGATAGCGCAAAAAATAGGTTTGCCTCAAAATGTGCTTAACCTGGCCAAAAACAAGATCAGTGCTGGTCAAAAAAAGGTAGATACTTTACTGGTAGACCTGGAACGTGAGAAAAAGGAGATTTTTGATGCCAAATTAAAACTCGATAAACAGCAACGACAGGTAGATGCTCTGCTTGCCGAAAATGAAAAGTTGAAAAGCTATCTGGATGAAAATAAAAAAGCGCTGATAAAAGACGCAAAAGATCAGGCTAAAAATATCATTTTAAATGCCAACAAGCTGGTTGAGAATACAATCTCAGAAATAAAGAGCAGTAATGCCGATAAAGAGAAGACGAAAAGCCTACGCGAAAATTTAAACATCGAGCTGCAAAAAAATACAGTTAAACCCGTAACGGTTAAACCACCGGTTGGGGAAGAAGAATTAAAGGTAGGTGATTGGGTGAAACTTACCGACAGCGAAACCACCGGACAGGTAATAGAATTGATTAAGGATAATGTAGTGATTGCCATTGGCGACCTGCGTACCGTTGCCCGGAAAAAGCGCGTGGTGAAAGTATCGAGAGCATCAGTGCCGAAAGAGATCAGGAAAAACTTTAATTCGCATACCAGTGATATGGCCAGCTTTAGCCCCGAGATTGACGTGCGCGGCATGCGTACCGAAGACGCACTGGGTAATATTGAGCGACTGTTTGACCGGGCGCTGATGATGGGTTTTGGCAATTTAAAGATCATTCATGGTAAGGGCGATGGTATATTGCGCAAAATGATAAGACAATACCTTAAAAAATATGAGCAGGTTGACCGGATGGAAGACGAACATGCCGACAGGGGCGGGGATGGTATTACCTATGTGTATTTAAAATAAAACCTTACTGTAATTACAATAATTTAATATGCTGCGTTACAAATTTGTTCTCTGTTTTCTTTCAATAGGCGTTATTTTCAACTATCAAAGCCAGGCTCAAACTATCATTAAAAACAGCAATCCTGATATTCATTATATGGGGCGTATTGTTAAAACCGATAGTGTTGCCGAGCTATCGTGGCCCGGAAGCTCAATAAAAATCAATTTTTACGGTACCGAAATAAGTGCTGTTTTAAAAGACGAACGGGCAGATAATTCATATAATATTATTGTGGATGGTAAAGTGTTAACCGTTTTACATCCCGAGCAAATAAAAAAACAATACACACTGGTTAGCCATTTAACCAAGGGTGAGCACAGTGTTGAGCTTTTTAAACGCACAGAATCAAGCATGGGTAAAACCTGGTTTTATGAGTTTGATTTAAGTGATAACACCAAGGCTCTACCGCCGTCGGCTCCTAAAAAGCGCAAAATTGAATTTTTCGGCAATTCCATAAGTTGCGGTTATGCCGATGAAGATACATCGGGTAAAGACAGGGGTACCAGTGCTTATGAAAACGGATACCTGAGTTATGCGGCCTTAACAGCGAGGCATTTTGATGCAGAATTTCATAATACTTCAAAAAGTGGAATTGGTATCACGGTTAGCTGGTTTCCGATGACCATGCCTGAAATGTACGACCGGCAAGAAGAAGCTGACCAAATTACCAAATGGGATTTTTCGAAGTATACCCCTGACGTTGTGGTAATTAACCTGTTTCAAAATGATGTGTGGCTGGTGGTAAAGCCAGATAACGAACAGTTTAAAGCTCGTTTTGGCAATACTGCGCCAACGTCTGAATTTATAATAAATGCCTATCGGAATTTTGTTAAAAGTATTCGTAATAAATATCCCGGGGCACATATCATTTGTATTTTAGGCAGTATGGATGCCACCCGCCAGGGATCGCCATGGCCAGGATACGTTCAAAAGGCTGTTGACGGTTTAAATGACAAAAACATTTATACTCATTTTATCCCTTATAAAAATACCAACGGGCATCCAAGTATTAAAGAACAACGAGATATGGCTGATGACTTGATTGGATTTATCGAGAAAAATATCAAATGGTAGATTAAGTTTTATATTAAGAAACAGTTTTATACTCATTATATCCACTCTTCAGCTTCTTTTTCATCAGCAGGGGCGTAGTTAATATATTGAACAAAACGGGGTAGCAGGGAGGTGTTAGGGCTGCTGCCGTGTGGCAGGGCCTGATGCCAGATGATAAAATCGCCGGCATTTGCTGCTATAGGCTTGGGTCCTAAAGCATATAGGTTTTCCCGGCGTGGATCTACGCCTGCGGGTAAACTGTTAAGCCATTCTTCAACTTTATTTTGAAAACCCGGTACAACTGTAAAAGCGCCCTGATTCTCTGCCGTGTCAGCCAAATAAAGAATTCCTTGTGTGCCAAATGGAATTGGCGGCTTAATACTTACATCCCAGTGAAGACGGGGGCCCTGAAAAGGATAAGCTTGTGTCTCGGGTGGATTAAAACCAACTCTATCGGCATTTGCCCATATATCTGTTCGCTGCCATAGTTCTTCGTATGCCTTTTTTATTTTGTAAGCTTTGCGGTTTTGCTCGATAGCCGGATGATGAAAAAGCTGGATCATGATACCTTGTTTTGCCGAATGAGCGTTATACCACGTTGATTGATCATAACGATCGATCTCAATAAAATTGCAGATGGCTTCAATAGTTTGGTCGCAGCTTTCTTTGGTTATGGCGTTTCTGATGATGACGTATCCGTTTTGCCCCCAAAAGTCTATATCTTCAGGTGTAAGTATTTCGTAACTCGTTTGGTTGGCATTGGCCGCACTGTTTTCTGCATCAAACAGTTTGTTAAACTGGTTCACCTTATCAGCATCAGGTTTGCCCGAAGTCTTTGTAATCCAATCTTCAAACTGTTCAAACGAAGGTGCGTACTGATAAAGGTATTGAATGGTTGGTTCCAATCCAACGCCCACTACGGTTAATAATGTAGTGTCCGTTTTCCATTCGGCAGGTAAATCAGTAGCATTTAATTTACGGTCTCTAATTAAAATAGATTTGTTCCAGTAACGCTTTAGATGCTTTATCTGCAATTTTCCTATTTCGTGGGATGAAACTATTTCCGGTATCGCCATCAGTTTGTGATATTCAGGATTTGTATTTTAGGTGCCGGATAAATGTAGTGAAACTGTATTTAATTTCATAAACCCACAAAAAAAACTAAAGTGCCGTTAATCTGGCCAGGTACTGCCCAAGTTCGTCTTCCAGTAAAACATCCATTTGATAACCCGAAGCATTGGCTACAACTTGCATTGTTACTTCATCAACATAAAGCCATTGAAACCAATCATTGGTTTGTTTTTCATATTCGTATTGATACCAGATCTCTCCATAATAGTTATCCGATGGTTTTGGATGATCTTCGTACAGGTATGAAATATCCGAAGTATCGAAAATGATTTGCCCTCCCGGATTTAACAGATTTTTCAGATGTAAAAGTAATTCCTGTAATTTTTCAAGTGTTCCGGCCAAACCAATACCATTCATGAGCAAAAGCAAGGTGTCAAACTTTGCCGATTGATAGGTAAATATATCAGCTTCTTCCGCATTTTTTACGCCTCGGGATCTCATTACCTTAACAGACAGCGGCGAAATATCCATTGCTGTAACCGTTAGCCCTTTTTCTTGCAGGATAAGCGCATGGCTCCCCGCGCCGGCGCCTATATCAAGTACTTGGCCCCGGCATTCGTCAAGAGCAAACCATTCCATATCGGGCATGTTTTCATCGACTCTAAAATAAATATCTACTGGCATTTCTTCTTTATCGCCGTATTTATTATTTATCCAGAGTTCGTTTTTTAAGCTGCTGTTATGGTAATCATGGAGCGCTTGTCCTAAAATATCTTTCATTGGCTACAAAGGTATTATTAAAATACACGCCTGTTATGCAGAATTGAGGTGTTATATTTGGTTCGCTATAATATACCGCATGAGTATCTATGATTACCCCGTTTATTTTTTTTTATTAGCAGGTTCGGTGCTTAGTATTATTGGGCGTAAGTTAACCTTTGCGGGCGCAACTACCGGAGCGTTGGTCGGTTTGTTGATATTTAAAGGGGCCGGATATACAGGCATAGCCATGCTCGCATTGTTTTTTATAGCCGGATCAGGCGCTACGGCATGGCAGGTAAGTAAAAAACAACAGTTAGGAGTAGCCGAAAGTAATAAAGGCAAACGTACCATGGGCCAGGTTTTGGCCAATGGGGGTATAGCTGCAATGTTAGGCGCAATAGCGTGGCTGCTACCTCAGCAAAATGCAATAGTGCAGGTGATGATTGCAGGCAGTCTTGCCGCTGCTACGGCTGACACTTTAGCATCTGAGCTGGGCTCCATATACGGACGGAGATTTTTTGATATCATCACCCTGAAAAAAAGCCCTCCCGGGCCCAATGGAGTGGTGAGTATAGAAGGGACCCTAATAGGTATAGCCGGAGCGGCATTAATTGCTCTTGTTTATGCACTCGGTTTTGGGTTTAATCAATTGTTTTTTATCATCATAATTGCCGGAGCAATAGGTAATTTATTCGATTCGGTATTGGGCGCAACATTGGAACGGCGAAATCTTATTGGCAATAACCTCGTAAATTTTCTGAATACCGCCGTTGGGGCTTTAGTTTGCTATTTGATGACGTTGGCCATCAAATAGATTCCAGTTTACTCTATATCGTTATATTCTCCGTTTTAATGTTAAGATTACCTGATCGTATTTTTTGTCGTGAAAAACTTCCAGTAGCAAGCTGCGATCATTTTGTGATCTGAAAATTTCATCAATTTGCTCCAGGTTCATGCCCGAGATAGGTTTAAAATTTATTGAAACAATTTCATCATCTTTTTCGAGCCCGATAGCGTCGCCGGCGGAGCCTGGTTCAACACGACTGATGATAATGCGTTTAAAATCATCGCCCCCGGCATAATATTCTAATCCACTCATATCGTGCTCAAAGGGTTCATTAAATTTAGGCCCTGGCTTTAAATAAATAGCACTGTCAGTATAGTCAAAAACAACAATAAACCTTTTTAATAGCCCGATGCCTAAATTACCATCGCGCTTAATAAGCTCATATTTGCCAATTGAATCGTCGACAGGGAAAGATGATATCGGATTTTTTATTTTGTACTTACCCAGTTCCACCTCATTTATACGACTGAGATACCCATTTATTGGCCCGTTAAAACCCACACCCAAATTTGCTTCAATACATTTTTTTGGCCGGTTATTATCCATATTTTCCAGCGAAATAGGGTGGCCGGCGCCTAAATCAACTATCAGCTTTCTTTTCAATTCGCTGCCATTGGGCAAATAAACGTTTGCTTCAACATAAGGCTTGCGGTCCTCGATTGATAGTGGAATTCTTTCGCCCTTCCCGAATAGCCTTACGTCTTTGGGCCGGTAAACGGTGAGGGTAGAGTCGCCAAAGTTTACTTTTACAGCCAGATTGCTAAAAAACTCATACCCCAGCAACCCATGTATCGGCATGCCGGCGAAGTTTGATAATCCAAAATTATCTTTCTTTAGTATAGCAGCTGCAACGTTATAGCTGGTTAGTCCGGGTATGTCAATTTGTAAGGGAGCGGTGGCATAGGCTTCAAAGTCGTCTCCTTCGCCAAATCCGCGTAACCTTAAAATGTGGTTTTTACAAATTTTAAGCGAATCAATAAGCGAAGGATCCGTAATTATCATTACACCTACACCCGTGTCCATAATAAAGTTAAAAGGCCCCTTATTATTTATTTTAAGTTGTACCACAACAAGGTTCCTAACCAGCCGAAAAGGGATGTTTAGTTTTTTTCTATGGCTATTAAAGTCGAAATATTGAGCATTTAAAGTGGATACAAAAAAGCAGTTTAAACACAATAGCCATAATACCCATTGCAAAATAGTTTTACCAGGCATGACTTAAGTTTTTTAGGTTATTAATTATCCTTCTTTTGAAAACGTACTTCCCAGTATAAAAGCGCAGCTGCCCAGACCAACATCCTTAAACATATTTGCTATTTTACCACCATCGTGAATATTTTCCAAAATCAGCGGGATATGAATCAGTGCCACAAACAAAAAAATAGTTGCCCCAAGCATAATACAGGCCAGGCGCGCCAGTTTATTAATAACGATGCTAATTGGAGCCATTATAAAAGCTATGCCAACAACGTATACCCAAAATAGATGGAAAGGAATCCACCCGGGTACAAGGGTAGAAACAAAATCAGCATAGATGAAATGTTGAATTCCAAAAACCACGAAAGTTAATGCAAACAAATAGCGCCCGATGTTATAAAAGTAATTCATATTATTTTTGTAAATTGTGTTGGTTAGTTATGTTTGGTTTTAATAGGTTTTTAATGTTTTAAAAATATAAAGTTAGGGAGGGCAAGTGGATAAAGCTATTCACAGCCTGTACAAGTTAATACAAGTTGGTACAAACTAAACTTTACGGTAATCTGTTATATTTTTGTCTGAAATTTGAATTTAGGCTATGCATAGTGATGAGTTTTTGATTGAGAAAACGATAAAACTGTATGAAACCAATACAGGCTGGGGGGATAGTGATGAGTGGACAAACCAGGATTTTGTAATTTTAAGTGAAAAAATACTAGAGAAAACAGGTGTAGCGCTTAGCCATGTAACATTAAAAAGAGTATGGGGCAAAGTGAAATATGAGAGCCTGCCCAATACGCATACCCTTGATACCCTTGTTCAGTTTTTGGGATACCAAAACTGGCGTGATTTTAAATCACAGAACAGAAATGGGGTACTTGTTAAAGAAATAGCAAAGCTGCCCGCAGAAAAGAACGGCCACCATTTGCCTGATGCCCCTCAAAAGAAAAAGAGCAATTTTATTAAATATGTTCTTATTGCTTGTGCTGTAGTTATATTGGCATTACTACTATTTTATATCAATATCAATAAAACCGCACCACCAATAAAAGATAGTGAATATTCATTCAGTAGTAAAAAGGTGGTTGCTGAAGGTTTGCCCAACTCTGTGGTATTTAATTATGACGCCACAAAATCGCCTTATGATTCTGTTATTATACAACAATCGTGGGACAAGCATTTACAAGTAAAAGTTTCCAAAAATCAGCATCAGCATACCTCTATTTATTATTATCCTGATTATTACAAGGCAAAATTGATTGTTGGCGGGCGTATAGTGAGTACGCACCGGCTTTTAATAAAATCAAATGGATGGCTGCCGGTTGTTACCCAGGCACCGGTACCTGTTTATTTTAACATAGAGGATGTGATGGTTGATGGAAAAATGTCACTTTCGGTTCAGAAATTACAATCGCGTAATATTAAGATGCAGCCAGAACCGCCGTATGTTCTTTTTAGTAATGTTAGAGATTTTGGGGAGATATATAGCGATAATTTCACGTTTGAAACATCATTGAGGAACGACTATAGAGAAGGTGCATCAGCTTGCCAGATAACTAAGATTTATTTGCTATGCGAGGGTACGGCAGTTGGGATTCCGCTTTGTATAAATGGCTGCATCTCCAACATCGACTTGCTTTTTACCAATTTTTATACATCAGGAAAACAGGCAGACTTATCGGCTTTTGGTGTTGACTTTACCAAATTTGTTAAGGTTAGGGTTGAAGCAAAAAACAGAAAAGCAAATATTTTTATTAATGATAAGCTGGTATACACCATTAACCACGACATCATCAAATCAAAAATAATTGGAATTGATTTTGTGTTCCAGGGGACCGGTTCTGTTGATTATGTTAAACTGACAAACGGGAAAGTGAATTACGAAGACAATTTTTAAGCCTGGGTTCTACCTGCAATATTTTTTAACCTCATCAACTGCATCTTTTGATCCTAACTCAACGGCTTTATTCAAATCGGTACAGCCGCCGTTTTTATCATTTTGGCTTTCTTTTGCAAGGCCGCGGTTTAACCAGGCATCTTTATTTTTATCGTTCAGCTGAATTGCTGTATTAAAATCTTTTAACGCACCTGGCTGGTCGTTTAAATTTAGCTTTGACTGACCGCGCAAAATGTAATTAGTTTCGTCTTTAGGGCTTATTTTTATAGCGTGGGTAAAATCTGCTCTCATCCCGGCGGTGTCAAGTGTATAACTTTCGGCCAGGCCGCGGTATGCATACGTTTTTATGTTATCGGGGTTAATCAGCAAAACGCTGATGTAATCGTATACTGCGCCGAGATAGTTTTTTTGAATCATTTTTAAATTGCCCCGGTAAAAGTAGGCTTCATCGTTATTCTGATCACTGTCAATAGCTAACTGGAGATATTTTGAGGCATCATCATAATTTTTTTGCTCAATTTTGATATTTGCTATGCCGCTATGGGCAAGCGAATTAACTTTTCTGTCAATTACAATAGCATTGTTAAATTCGGCAATTGCACTCTGCTGATCACCTATGCCATCCATTGCTTTGGCCCGCTCAATATAAAACTTTCCGTTTTTTGTAGCCGAGGTTATTACTTTATTTAAAAACAATAAAGCATTTGAATACTGATGGTCAGCTATCAATTCCCGCGCAAGCCTAAGCTGCGAATCGCCGTTATAAGGTTCAAACTCTAATTGCTTTCTTAAATCTGCAATGGCACCTTTTTTATCGCCAATTTTACTTTTAACCTTTGCCCTTGTTGAATAGGCGTATGCATTGTTAGGATATAATTGGAGGGCCTTGTTCAAGTCGGCTAATGCGCCGGGATAATCGGCCAGCAATGCTTTAACTTCACCACGACCACTATAAGCATCCGTATTTTTAGGGTCAGCATTAATGGCTGCATTAAAATCGGCCAAGGCACCTGAAGTATCCTGCAAGGCGGTTTTTGCTTTTGCCCTGGTTATATAGGCGTAGGCATCACCGTTATGATCATACATCACTGCTGAATCAGCATCAAGCAAGGCATTATGGTAATCTTTTATTGTTATTTTTAAGTCTGCCCGGTTTTGAAAAGCTTTTGAAAATTGGTGATCCAAGGTAATAGCCTTGTTGTAATCGGCCATAGCACCGAGGGTGTCATTTAACTTATATTTAGCTATACCGCGGTATAAAAACAGATCGGCATTGTTGGGATTAGCCGCAATTGCCTTATTAAAATAATCTATCGCACCCTGATTATCGGTAGTGTTGCCGGCTGCTTTGGCCATATAATAATACCCGTTAGGGATATTAGGATCAATTGACAGTGCTTTTTTATAATCATCGATAGCACCTTTATAATCCCTGAGGTTAGTTTTTACGTTTGCACGATAAAAAACGGCTTCTGCATTTTTAGGGTTCATGCTGATGGTTGTTGTATAATCAGCAATGGCCCCTTCATAATCGGTAATAGTACCTTTTGAATTTGCGCGATAATAATACAAGTCGGCATTATTCGGATTGATTTTTATCGCCACATCATAATCCTTTATGGCGCCCACATTATCGTTCAAATTGGTTTTTGCCACACCCCTATACTCATATAATTCGGAGTTATTGGGCGTAAAGGTTAGCGCTTTTGTAAAGTCTTGTACCGCGCCTGCATAATCAAGCGAATTTACTTTGGCGTTTGCCCGGTAATGATAAACATCGGCGTTGGCGAGGCCAAGTTCAATGGCTTTGTTGTAATCGTCAATAGCGTTGGCATATTCCTTGATATTGGCATTTGCATTGGCACGATAGTAATATGCATTTGTACTGCCGGGATCAAATTCTATCACTTTTGTGAAATCCTGTACTGCCGCCGCATTGTCGCCAATATTGCTGTTAGCATTGCCCCGGTATAAATAGGCCTTTACATTTTTGTTATTTAACTCAATTGATTTAGTGAACTCAACTATTGCGCCTTTATAATCTTTAGTGTTGGCTTTTGCATTCCCCATATTCAAATACTCGTCAGAAGTTTGCGCCAAACAGAAGTATGGTATAAAGGAGATTATAATTAATAGTTTTTTCATATAATTCGTTAACATCAATTATTTGCAATAACCGGGCAAGTTTTAACCCGTTAACGCATCAATCAATTTAAAAGTTGTAATTAAATTACGTGCTGTGGTTAAATCTGGTTTTGCAATCGTAAATATGCTAAAAAGCGTCAATAAAACTGCAAAAAATGATTGGAACCTTAATGTAGAGAGTTTTGGAATAAAAAGGCTAAATCCTGGAAAGAGGGGATAAGCTTCTAAGTAATGGGGATTATAAGCCCCATTGTGATGATTTATTGTAGTCCGATGATCTGCTTATTGGTGTAAAACGGATGTTTTAGTTGCTCTAAGTTATTTATTATGCGGATACACTTTTTCGATTAACCCCGTCGGGGTTTAATATTGGTAGAAATAAGATTAAAAGAATATATGTGCCGTAGGTACATAACATTTTGAGCATTTTGGGATATATTAACCCAAAGGATGATTTATTTGATGTATAAGTTTCGCACCTACGGCGCGAAAACAAGGGTGCCTCTTTTTATTCTATCAAGATTTCGCTCCTAAAGGAGCGATTTGATAAATAACAATTTCAACATTCAAATGTGTAGACTGTAGTCCTCTTAGAAAGATATTTTTAAATTTTAATAAAAACTACTATGTATATAGATTTTATAGTATATTTGTTGTGAGCATTTCATTTATGGCATTTATCATCTTAAATAAAAGTAAAATAAACAAACCGGTTATCTCTCTCATCCGGGATGTACGAATGTGTTGTTGTATGCGCTGAAATTACCCCGCATAAATGAATTTAACCGTATAGCTTTATCTAATTTCTAATTTCCATGCACAATTACTTTACCAGTACACCTTATAACTTACCTAAAGGTTATACATATAATTATCAATCTATTTACGGATTGAGCAGTTGTAGTATGTCAGTTTTTTCATGTCTTATAAAAAATTAATTACGCAACCCTTAATCTTTAAAAAAATGTTAGCTACAGCAAATAAATATCCGTTCTTCGATCTTTTAGAAATCATAACTGAGCATGATCTTTCTTATAGAAATTTCAGTCCGCTTCAACCTGTAAAAGCAGGCAATTTTATACCCGATTTTACTTTAGATAATGAATATGCCCATTGGCAACGCTTTTACAATGGCGCCGAAACTCACGGCCCTATTTTGATTAAGCAGCTATTGAATAAACCATTGGTTATTAGCTTTTATTCAAAGCACTGGAAAAACTTTGGGCTAAAGCAATTGAGTCAGTTGAATGCCATTCAGCCCGAGATTAAAGCTAACGGAGGCAGCTTGCTTATTATTACTGCCGAAAAAGATGACGATTTGATTAAAACAGCCTGGGAACATAGTTTATCACTGAATTTTTATCATGATCAGTATAACGAGATTGCTGAAAAGTTCAGGATTTATTCGGAGAACGACCCGGCTTGGAATAAATTTTCGGGTATTGATACCAATGTGCCATTGCTGGCTACTTATGTGATTAATGCCGCAAAGAAAATTGTATATGACCATATTGACCTTGATTTCTCAGGTACTTTTTTACCCAAGGACATTCTTTCGGCTGTGTATGAGTCGGCATTAATTAATGGCAAAAAATCGGCTTAAATAAAGGTTATTTTATTGATCTAAGCTGATGATAAAATTATCATAATGCGTTGCGCTCTGATTATTATCCCCGGGGGCCAGAATGGTATAATAGTCACCTGTGAGTGTAAATTGGGTGTCGCTTTTTTCAATGCTGATTTTTAAAAATCCGTGAGTATTATCGCAGTATTTTTGGAGCGATACATTATCAAGCATGCTGCTGTCGTCGGGGAAGGCAGGGTCGTTTAATGGGGCAATGGTATGAAGCTGTGCATAGCCGCCTGCACCGGCAACTATAAAAGGCACTATCTTTCCGTTTGGATACCGTTTGTTAAACCGCTGGTAATTGTGAACATGTCCGCTTAAAACCAAATCGGGTAGTACGCCTGTAGCTTCAAAAGATGAATTAAGAAAATGTTGCATCGGCAAACTTGCACCGTGATTGGTATCGGCAGAATATGCCGAATGATGTAGACAAACGATAATCGCTTTTTCGTTTCTTTCACTATCTGCGCCTTTTAGCGCTTCCATAAACCAGTTTTTTTGTTCGGGCGTAATGGTGCCAAACCGGGGCACATTGCTGTAAAGGCAAATGATATTAGCTAAAGGTGTTTTTAAAATAAAATATACATTTGGTTGAATATTACTTTTAAAACCAGTGTCGCCTGCAAATGAAATGGGCCGCGATTCGGTATCACAAAAAACCTTTAAAAAGGCATCGAGACTTTGCGGTTTAAGTGGATCTAAAGGATCAACATCAGCATCGTGATTGCCCGGAATGGCAAAAATGGGAGCTGGGTAGTGTTTAAAGGCATCAAAAAACTGCGGGTAATATTCATGTTCCTGCCCGAAGTTATAAACAACATCACCCAAATGGAAAAAGAACTGCGGACGGTCCCCGGGTGAAGGGACGTCAAATTGTTTATTCATTTCGTTAACTACCTGGTGCTGAAAAGTTGGTAATGACATGCCGCCTGTATCGCCGCAAACCTGAAATGTTAATTTATTGCCGGATAAATTGGGGAGTATTTGGTCAATATTAAGATGATAAGGATACTGACCGATGGGAGGAGGCAACGGACGGAATTTTTCCTGATCGTCAATAGCTGCTATTTTAAAAACGGGTCTTTTTCGTAAGTTATTCGGGGAAGATGACATTTTTTAACTAAGGGTTGTTATGAGCAAATATAACTTTAGTGTGTAAATAAATAGTTAAAACATCACCCTAATCCTTTATTCGCATAATAATTTTGTAATGGTGATATATGTTATTTGGGCGCATTTGCTTAATTTACAGCAAACTATAACAAATGACTATGCCAGATTACTTTATTCATCCTGACATTGCAAAAGCCCAAACCATCAGTGCCGACTTTTACACTAGTGCCGAAGTTTTTGAGCAATGTAAAGAGAAGATCTTTGCACCATCATGGCAGTTTATTGGCAGTGAAGACCTGTTAGATGGAAATGAAAATGTTTATCCATTTACACTGCTCGAGAATTATTTGAACGAGCCTTTACTGCTAACTAAAGGTAAAGACGGAAATATAACGCTGCTGTCGAATGTATGTACCCATCGCGGTAACCTGGTGGCCGATAAGGCATGCAAAGTAAATAACCTGAAATGCCGCTATCACGGCCGAATGTTTAACCTGGATGGAAAGTTTATATCAATGCCCGAATTTAAAGAGGTTGAGGATTTCCCTACCCAAGCAGACAGCCTGTCACAATTGAGTTTGTTTAAATGGGCTAAATGGCTTTTTACGGCCGTTGAACCTAAATATCCCCACGCGCTTTTTTTTAAGAATATGATGGAACGGGTAAGCTGGATGCCTTTAGATGAGTTTAAATTTGATCCACAATTGTCCAGAGTGTTTAATATAAAAGCTAACTGGGCACTGTATTGTGAAAACTATCTCGAAGGTTTTCATATCCCATTTGTACATGCAGAGCTTAACGCAGTAATTGACTTTGGTGAATACGCAACGGAATTGTTCTTCCCATACTCCAGCCTGCAATTGGGCCTGGCAAAAACCAACGAAGACTGTTTTGATTTGCCCATCGCGTCGCCTGATTATGGCAAAAACGTTGCTGCCTATTACTTTTGGGTATTCCCTAATATGATGTTTAATTTTTATCCCTGGGGATTATCAGTTAATGTGGTTGAACCAATAGCCGTTAGCGAGTGTAAAGTTTCCTTCTACTCCTACATCTGGGATGCATCGAAGTTAAACAAAGGAGCAGGGGCCGGGCTTGATAAGGTTGAAATGGAGGATGAGGAAATAGTTGAAAACGTGCAACGGGGAGTGCGATCAAGGTTTTATAAACATGGGCGTTATTCGGTAACAAGGGAGAAGGGAACGCATCATTTTCACCGTCTATTGGCAGCGTTTATGGCCAAATAAATTAAAATCATGACCGAACAAAAAGACGGCAAACGTGTTGAGTAATAACATTGTTGAACAAATGTAAATTTAATAATGAATTTACATGTTTAAACATCTATTGCTTTATATTTGTTATCAAATAAAACAATCAAAAAAATTAAATATCATGGCAACAACAACCAAATGGGTAATTGACCCAATGCACTCAGAGGTACAATTTAAAGTAAAACACCTTGTTATTTCAACAGTAAGTGGTTTTTTCAAAAGCTTTGAAGGTGCCCTTGAAACCGAAGGTGATGATTTTGAACATGCAGCTATCTCTTTTGCTTTAAACATAGATAGTATTGATACCAACCAGTCGCAAAGGGACGAGCATTTAAAATCAGCTGAGTTTTTTGATGCAGCTCAATTTCCGCAGATCACATTTAAATCAACATCGTTTAAAAAAACAGATGATGATGAGTATGCGTTGGTAGGGGATTTAACTATAAAAGGTATTACCAAGTCAGTAACCCTCAATGCTGAGTTTGGTGGTTCAACAAACGACTTTTATGGAAACACTAAAGCAGGTTTTGAGGTTACCGGAAAAATTAACCGTAAAGAGTTTGGCTTAACCTGGGATGGTGTTACCGAAGCAGGTTCAATTGTTGTTGGCGAAGACATAAAACTGATCATCAATATACAGTTTGCAAAGCAAGCTTAATTTGATTTTCGGATTTCACTCCGCCAAAAAGCGAATCGGAATTGTTTAAACAGTAATATACTTAAGTCCCGGAAGCATTATTTTGAATTATAGTTCAAAATTGCTTTCGGGTTTTTATTTGCAGTTAAGTAAACCACCATGCTACTGAAATATTATTAAATTTGAAATTGCTAAATAGCGATTTCGTTAAATCCGATCCGCCTTTTGGCGGACCGAAACCCGAATTTTTAAAAAATGCTTATAAAAATCTACCCTGAAAACCCGAATCCAAAAGCTATAGAACAAGTTGTTCAGGTATTGCGTAAAGGTGGCTTAATCATTTACCCAACAGATACGGTTTATGGTTTGGGTTGTGATATTACCAATCACAAAGCTATAGAAGCGATATGCCGCATAAGGAATATTAAACCCGAGAAGGCTAACTTTTCATTTATTTGCTATGACCTGAGCCATATATCTGATTATATAAAGCCGATAGATAATACCACTTTCAGGGTATTAAAAAAGGCGCTGCCGGGACCGTTTACATTTATTTTTAATGCTAATCATAACGTGCCAAAGCTCCTGAGTTCTAACAAAAAAACGGTTGGTATAAGGGTGCCTGATAATGATATAGCCCGCGAAATTGTAAAACAATTGGGGAATCCCATTCTGTCAACTTCCATAAAAGACGATGATGAGATTGTTGAATACTCAACAGACCCTGAATTGATCCACGAGAAGTACGAAAACCTTGTTGACCTGGTGATTGATGGGGGCTATGGTGACAACATACCCTCAACCGTGGTTGATTGCACAGGGGGCGAGTTTGAGGTTATTCGTGAAGGTAAGGGTGAGCTGGAGATGTATCTTTGATGAATTTCCCAACTCAATTGAGATCACTTTCATGAATATTTATTTTTAAAACCTTAAATATCTTCTCATATAGTTCTGTCATATCAAACGGTTTTGAGATAAAATCATTCATCCCCATACCAATACACCGTTCATATTCGCCTTTAAAGGTATGTGCAGACATGGCTATAATAGGAATATCCTTTTTTGTGTTTTTTAATGCGCGAATTTTTTGGGTAGTTTCATAACCGTCCATTTCGGGCATTTGCAGGTCCATTAAAATAACATCAAAATTATTATTCGCATACAGGTTTAATGCAACTAATCCATTTACAGCCACTTCACTTTCAAATCCCTGGTTTTTTAGCACTTGCATCACTAGCATTTGGTTTACCAGGTTATCTTCAACAACTAAAACATTGATGCCGTTGCCACTGGGAATCACTTTTTCGTTTTTTCTTGAGGCAACGCCGTTTGCTTTGTTTTTGGCTTTGAAAAATGAAAGGCGGCAATGAAAATCTGACCCCACGCCGGGTTCGCTGGTTACAAATATCTCGCCTTGCTGTAATTCTATTAATTGTTTTACGATGCTTAGTCCAAGGCCTGATCCGCCGAATTTACGGGCAGTATCGTTTGTTGCCTGCTCAAAACTTTCAAAAATTCTTTGTTGTTTTTCAAGTGGAATTCCAATGCCGGTATCTTTAACACCAAAATCAAGCAAAACACTATTGGCATTTTCTTCAATGCAAATCAGCGTGATACATACTTCACCTTCCGGAGTGAATTTTACAGCGTTTGAAACAAGGTTAAGTAAAATCTGATTTAGCCTTACTGAATCGCCCAAAATTATTTCCGGTATTTTATCATCAACCGAGTGCCAAATTTTGATGCCTTTTGAAGTTGATTTTGATTTCATCATCAAAACCGTATTCTGAACCACATCTCTTGGGCTAAAGGGTATATTTTCAAATGTAATTTTACCGGCTTCCATCCTCGAGAAATCAAGAATATCATTTAATATAACCAAAAGATCATCACCCGATTTGATAATTATGCGAATGTAATCCAGCTGTTCTTTATTACTAAGTGTTTCTTCGAGCAGTTTGGCAAACCCGAGTATCCCATTCATAGGAGTGCGGATTTCGTGGCTCATTTTGGCCAAAAAAAGCTGTTTTGTTTTTTCGGAAGCTTCGGCTCTTTCTTTTTCTTTTTTAAGGCTCTCCTTGGTGTCTTTAAGTTCGCGGATATCGTGTAAGTTATGCTGAATGGTATCGGTCATCTGATTAAAAGAAGTAGCAAGTAAGCCGATTTCATCGCGCGAATAAACTTTTACCCGGGTATTCAACATGCCCCGGCCAATAAGGTATGCCCCTTCAATTATTGCTTTAATGCCCTTTTCAATACCCCGGCTTACCGAAATGGTTATTAATATACTGGTTGTTCCTATTGTTACGGAAAGCGTAAGTAATAATCGTAAAATAAGGTTTTCGAGCCAGCGGGAGCCGTCGCCAAGTATAAATGAAAAATCATCCTCCAGTTTGGTCGACATAATGTTCATACTCTCGGCTTGTTCGAGCAGTTTATCAATCTCCTGCTGAGAAGCAGTGTTTGAGCGGATCATATTATGAAGCTTGTCGCTAATGCCGATCAATTGCTCCATGTTCTTTTCAGCCTCGCCCCATATAACAATTGCTTTGTTGAGATAGAATACATTATGAAACCGAACGATCAGATTGATCATTCCATCAACATCTTCGGGATGATTACGGCCTTCAATAAATCCTTCCCTGGCTATTTGCATATCAGGGTTTGGTTTCATCAATTCAAGCCGGGTTTTATTGTCGCCTAAAGGAACTTTTAAAAATTCACGAAAGGCGTTATAGTCTTTTTCGTTATGCGAGTGGGCATAAATAAAGAGGGTGTAAACGGCATCTTTTTGGGCTTTTGACCATAGCCCCTCACCGTTAACAAAAGCTCTGACAGAAGAAAGAGTACCTACAGCAAACCAAAGCGTGCACAGTTCAACGGTTACAAGCAAGGCCATTATTCCTACTGTGAAATACAATTTCATAGAAATTGTAATGTCGCCAAACTTTTTTTGCAGAAATGAAACTATCATCGTAATAAAGGTAAAGTTACTCCCTATTACGATGCTGGTTAACTAAAGGTTTTTAAATTGTGATTAAATTGTTTTTAAACGATAATTTAATGAATGGTAGGGTTAAACAAGTTTAACCGGTTGTTTAATGGATTTTACGAACGCGGGTATTTTATCCAAATAGTCCTCTGTTCCTAAAAGCTTAACAAAAGCGCTGCCTACAATGGCGCCATCGGCATATTCGCAGGCTTTGGTGAATGATTTATTATCAGAGATACCAAAGCCAATAATTGTAGGGTTTTTTAATTGCATGGCTTTAATGCGCTTATAGTAATCTTCGATATTAACAGATACCTGCAAGTTGCCGCCGGTTATAGACGAAGAGGAAAGCAGATATATAAAACTATTACTCAATTCATCAATTTTGCGGATGCGGTCTTCTGAGGTCTGAGGAGTAACCAGGAAAATATTGCTCAGATTGTTATCGGCAAAGCATTTTGAATACAATGTTTCAAACTCATACATGGGTAAATCGGGCACTATAACGCCATCTACACCAACTTCGGCGGCCTTTTTACAAAAATTAGCTACGCCGTATTGTACCATAGGGTTAACATAGCCCATCAGCAAAATAGGTATAGTGATGCGTTTACGCAGATCGCTTAGTTGCTCAAAAAGCAAATGAAGATTCATGCCATTTTCCAACGATTGTTCGGAACTATGCTGAATGGTTGGCCCATCAGCAACAGGATCAGAGTAGGGGAAGCCTATTTCCAAAAAATCAGCCCCTGCCTTTTCCAAAGCTTCGGCAATATCAAGTGTGGTGTTCAGTTGGGGATAGCCTGCGGTATAATAGATGGATAGTAAATTATCCTTTTTTGAATTGAAAAGTTTGTTTAAACGGTTCATTTGTTAGTTCATAGTTGATGGTTCAATGTTCATGGTGTGATAATTATTATAAACCATCATCCATGAATCATAAACTGTTAATATCCAAAATATTTTATATACGTATCCAAATCTTTATCTCCACGGCCCGAAATACAGATCACCACGTTATCATCCTTTTTAAACTGCATTTTTTCTAACTGGGCAAGAGCGTGTGCGGTTTCAATAGCCGGAATTATCCCTTCCATTTGCGAGCAAAGCAAGCCTGCTTGCAGGGCCTCGTCATCAGTAATGCTTACGTACTGAGCACGATTAATTTTATACAGATGAGCGTGCTGCGGGCCTATTCCGGGATAATCAAGTCCTGCCGAGATGGAGTAGGGTTCAACTACCTGTCCGTCATCTGTCTGCATTAAAATGGTGCGGCTTCCATGTAAAACGCCTTCGCGGCCTAAAAAGGTTGTGGCAGCCGAATGTCCGCTGTTAACACCTTTACCTGCTGCCTCAACGGCTACAAGTTTTACGGCTTCATCATCTAAAAAATGATAAAACATACCCATTGCATTGCTGCCCCCGCCAACACAAGCCATTACATATTCGGGCAATTCCTTACCGGTTTGCTCCAGTAGTTGCTTTTTTGCTTCTAACGAAATGATAGATTGAAACCTTGCCACCATATCAGGGTAAGGGTAGGGCCCAACAACAGAGCCTATGATATAGTGTGTATCAACCGGGTTGCCTATCCAATCGCGCAGGGCCTCGTTAGTGGCATCTTTTAAAGTTTTGCTGCCAGATGTTGCCGGAACTACTTTGGCACCAAGCATTTTCATTCGCGATACGTTTGGCGCTTGCCTGGCCATGTCAATTTCGCCCATATAAACCACGCATTCAATACCCATCAGGGCGCATACGGTTGCTGTTGCTACTCCGTGCTGGCCGGCACCGGTTTCGGCAATAATGCGTTTTTTGCCTAAGCGTTTAGCCAAAAGAATTTGCCCTATAGCGTTATTGATCTTATGTGAACCGGTATGGTTCAGATCCTCGCGCTTAAAGAATATATTGGCGCCATATTTTTCAGAATACCTTTTGGCGTGATACAAAGGCGAGGGGCGGCCAACATAATCCTTTAATAACTGATCAAATTCGGCTTTAAAATCATCATCATTAATGATAGATAAATATTGCTGGCGTAATTCTTCCACGTTAGGATACAGCATTTCGGGAATGTAAGCTCCGCCGAAATCTCCGTAGTATCCTTGTTCATTAACTCCGTAATTCATTTGTATTTGTTTCTCTAATGATGTTAAAAGCTTTTCCTAATTTTTTAAGATCTTTCAATCCGGGTGCTGTTTCAAACTTACTGTTCAAATCAACGCCGTAAAATTGCGGATGATTTATTGTTTTTACCTCATCAAGGTTATCTAAACTCAAGCCTCCGCTTAAAAAAAAGGGAATATCAAGTTCGTATTTATCCAGAATATCCCAATTGAACGTTTTGCCCGAGCCGCCATGGCTATCTGTTTTAGTATCAAATAAAAACAGATCTACCTTTTTTTTGTATGCCTTTAGTTGTTCAAAATCAAAATCGTCATTTATTCCAAATGCCTTAATTACTATTGCTTTGTCTCTAAATGAATTACAAAGGGCAGGTTTTTCGTCTCCATGAAGTTGTATAAAATCAAAATTGAATTTCTCAATCAACTTATTAATGGTTTCGGCGCTTTCGTTCACAAAAACCGCCGTTTTGTTTATTGTATGCGGAATAGCATTAAGCACATCGCTTTGCAATTCATCAACATACCTTGGTGATGGGCCGTAAAATATAAAACCCATATAATCGGGGGCCAAAGCTGCTACGGCTTTTATATTTTCAGGGTCTTTTAAACCGCAAACTTTTATCTTCATTTTAGTTATTCACTAAAGTTTTAAAGCTTTTTAATGCTTTTTTTCCAATCAATGCTTCGTCTGCTTCGTAAAAACAATCGGCAAAGGTTTTGTTTGGGCTGATGGTTTTTATTGCTAATGCAGCATTACACAAAACAACGTTGTTTTGCGCACCTGTAGCCTCGCCATTAAGTACGCTCATGAAAATATCAGCCGATTCGCTTACACTGTTACCACCTAATATTTGTTTGGGATCTAATTGTTCGAAACCAAGCGCTTCAATACTGTTTATTTTTTCGCCTTCGGCAGAGAAAGTTTTAAAATCGCAGGTTAATGAAACTTCATCATAACCGTCGAGTGCATTTAAAATAGTGTATTTGGTGGCAGATTTTTGATACAAATAGGCATATACTCTTGCCAACTCTAGGTTAAACACGCCAACCAACTGATTTTTTGGCTTAGCAGGGTTCACCAAGGGGCCCAACATATTAAAAAATGTTTTTACGCCTAATTCCTTGCGGATAGGGGCCACTGTTTTCATAGCCGGGTGGAAAAGCGGCGCATGTAAAAAGCAAATATTGGCCTCGGTGATGTTGGTTTTGAGTTCGCCGATGTTATTAGTGAACTTGTAGCCCAAATACTCCATTACGTTTGATGATCCACAACCGGATGAAACCCCATAATTACCATGTTTGGCCACTTTATACCCCGCACCGGCAACCACAAACGATGCCAGGGTTGAAATATTAAAAGTATCCTTGCCATCGCCGCCTGTGCCGCAAAGGTCAATTATTTCGTCAGTTTCCAGATCAACCGGGAGACAAAGTTCTAACATGGCATCCCTGAAGCCTTCCAATTCAGTAACGGTGATACTGCGCATGCAATAAGCCGTCATAAAAGCGGCCATTTGCGAGTTATTGTATTTTCCCTGTGCAATGGCGGTCAAAATTTCTTTAGACTGCCCGCGGCTAAAAGTTTTGTGTTCAAAAAGATGATTTAATATCTGTTTCATATCAGGGTATAAAAAAAAGGGTCACCATTGCTGGCAACCCTTCTGAATATTTTAAAAAAAACAAAAATGGTATTGCCTTACGATTACTCGTTAAGCCACCACCAATTATTGTTTAATGCTTTCATTATCATTTTATGCCACAAATATGGAAATAGTTTTTACTAAAAGCAAGTAGAATGATATTTTTACAAATACATCAAACAATCATCTGAATATGGCAATACATAAACGAAAAATAAACCCCGAAGATGATTTGGGCTTTGGCCCCCAACCGGTTATTAAAAACCAACCGTTAATTAATAAAAACGGAACGCCTAATGTAAAACGCGTGGGATTGCCGCTTTTTAACGGGGCCAACAATTACCAAATTTTAATTACCATGAGCTGGACTAAGTTTTGGATAATGGTTGTGAGCGGATATTTGACAATTAATATTGTTTTTGCCTTTATTTACATGTCTTTTGGCCCCGGTAGCCTTGATGGTACTTCGGGCAGCGATGCATTTCACCGGTTTATGGACTCGTTCTTCTTTTCGGCTCAAACTATATCAACGGTTGGTTACGGGCATATTAGTCCGCGGGGTATGGCTTCAAACAGCGTGGCAGCGTTGGAGTCAATGATGGGTTTATTGGCATTTGCTTTGGCTACTGGCTTATTATATGGCCGTTTCTCAAGGCCGTCTGCCAGAATTGCATTCAGCAAAAATATTTTGATTGCTCCCTATCTTGAAAACGGGAGAGGTGTTATGTTCAGGCTGGCCAATTTGCGTAAAAATATACTGATCGATCTGGAAATTGAGATCATATTCTCGTTTAATGAGACTATTGATGGCAAAACTACAAGGAGGTTTTATCCGCTTGAAGTTGAAAGGCGTAAAGTAAGTATTTTAACCCTTAACTGGACAGTTGTACACCCGCTAGATGAAAACAGCCCGCTTAGAGATATGACAAAAGATGATATAGAAAAAACAGAAGCCGGCTTTTCTATTTTGCTAAGGGCATTTGATGATACTTTTTCGCAGACTGTACATACCAGAACTTCTTATCAATTTGAAGATATTGTTTGGGGCGCCAAATTTAAGCCTGTTTTTGACAGGGATGAGGACGGCAGGATAATTTTGGACCTAAGTAAGATCAGCGATCACGAGTTGATAGAGCTTATTTAGTGGGCACACTATTTAATGCATAGTGATACAATAGTAACATCTTTAATAAGATTGTTTTTTTGCAAATTATTAATTATATTAGCATAATGAGCTACGCAGAATACATTGAAATTAATCCTGAAAAGCGCTTTGGTAAGCCTATTATCATTGGTACAAGGATATCTGTATATGATGTACTTAACTGGCTGGCAGAAGGGATGACTATAAATGATATCATTTCAGATTTTCCTGAGTTAAGCGAGGAACAAATAAAAGCATGTTTGCAATATGCCGCCGATAAAGAACATAGATTAAGAGTAGTTTCGTGAATATTCTGCTCGATCAAAATATTTCTTTTCGGGTTGTACGGCTTCTTTCAAACGACTTTGGAAACGTAAAACAGGTTAAAGAACTTCGTTTAGTAGATGCATCAGACCTGGCAATTTGGGAATATGCGTTCAAAAATAGTTATACTATTATAACCTTTGATAGCGATTTTATTGATCTTGCAAATTTAAAAGGCTCTCCTCCTAAAATCATTTGGTTGAGATTTGGTAACTCTACTAATCTTAAAATCGCCAATAAATTAATTTCTAAATTGCATGAAATAAAAGAGTTTATCTTAAACCCGGAAATAACTTTTTTAGAAATTGATTGAAAACTTTTTACTTCAACAATGAATTCCTTTCTTTCGCAATTGTATTGAAAACGAGCGTATCCAATAATTGGGGAAAGAACTTATTTAGCAAAACGGTTAATTTACCCTGACCGGTCATGATCAGCGTTCTGGCGCGATTTTCAACTCCGTCGGCGATCGTTTTGGCTACCTCGTCTGATGTCATCATTTTTTCTTCGTGAAGGGTGCTTTCTCCTTGCTGTGCTCCGTTTTTATCCAATGCCGTATTGCGGATGTTTGATGCGGTAAAACCAGGGCAGGCTGTTAAAATATGTACACCGGTCTTTAAATTTTCTACCCTCAATGCATCAAGAAAGCCATTCATCGCAAATTTTGATGCGGAATAGCCTGTGCGGCCAGGTAAGCCCTTATAGCCCGCAATTGATGAAACGCCAACAATGCTGCCTTTTGATTTTAAGATAGAAGGCATTGCATATTTGGTACAATATACCGTTCCCCAAAAGTTTACGTCCATTACGGTCTTTAAAACGCTTACATCAGCATCATTAAATAAGGCACGCATGGAAATACCGGCATTGTTTATTAATACGTCGATATTGCCAAAAGTACTAAGGGTTTGTTTTATTAAATGCGCACAATCTTCTTCGTTAGTTACATCGCACTGAACAGCGATAGCTTTTATTGAATATTGTTTTTCCAGACTTTCGGTTAGCTCGCATAAGGTAACAAACTGGCGGGCAGCTAAAACTAAATTAGCTCCACGTTTAGCAAATTCAATTGCAAGTGATTTACCGATACCTGATGACGCGCCTGTGATGATTACAATTTTATCATTTAATTTCATACGTTGAAGGGTATAGCTGTGGAATACCCTGTACTTTTATTTCGGGCATTTTTAATAAATATTTCATGGCGAATATAAACATAGCACCATAAAAATACTTAATGTAACTCCAGCTAAATTTCTCCAACGGTTTACTGTCAAACTTGATAAAAAATGTTTTGGGGAAGTAATAGTTTTTAAATCCTGCAAGCCTTAAACGATAAGATAGATCAATATTATGTCCGTGCATAAAAAAGCGCTCGTCAAATAGGCCTGTTGCGTTTAAGGTAGATCTGCGCAGCATCATGCAATCGCTGTTTAAAATGTCCACTTCGGCAATCTGGAATTCTTCGACCCAGTCTTTACGGTTGCGGTTATATAAACGGGTTTTTGAAAGATATTTTGCAAAGCCGATGAGCTTAAAAAATGAGGTCCATGTTTTTGTAAGGCCATGAATTGACTCAGGCAAAAAACGACCTTGCGGTGACAATATTCTAACGCTTAATCCCGCAGCATCAGTGTGTTCGTCCATAAAATAGGCCATTTTGTCTATGGCATCTTTGCTGCAAATTGTATCCGCACTGACCAGTAAAACATACTCGCCCGATGCCAGTTTTAATGCCTGGTTGTTTGCTTTGGCTATTCCCACGTTTGTTTCGTTAGCAATTACCCTGGCTTCAGGGAATTCATTGGCAAGCATTTCGATGGAATGATCAGTAGAGGCGTTATCTACAACAAGTAATTCATAATCAATTACTTTGCACGTGCTCACAAAGGAGCTAATTGCTTGTTTTAGCATTACACAAGCATTATGATTAACAATTATTACAGATAGCTTCATACTTACTTTGACAATGAATTTACATACGGAATACGTGTTGCAATAGATCTCCCAAGGGTTATTTCATCTACGTACTCTAATTCACCACCAAAAGCTATGCCACGAGCTATTGTGGATACGGTTATGTCAAAAGATTTTAAGCGTTTATCTAAGTAAAAAATGGTGGTATCGCCCTCCATTGTGGCGCTAAGGGCAAAAATGATCTCTTTAACTTCATTGGTTTTTAAACGTTCAACCAAAGAATCAACTTCCAGATCTGATGGGCCTACGCCATCCATAGGGGAAATTAATCCACCTAAAACGTGATAAACACCATTGTATTGATTGGTGTTTTCAATAGCCATTACATCGCGGGTATCTTCAACCACACAAATAATGCTATGATCGCGTTTGTGTGATGCGCAGATTTCGCAAACTGGATGATCGGAAATATTAAGGCAAACCTCACAAAACCTGATCTCGTTACGCAATTTGCTAATGGATGCACTAAACCGCTCCACATCGCTTTTATCCTGATTAAGAAGGTGCAACACAAGGCGTAAGGCGGTCTTTTGACCAACTCCCGGCAGTTTTGAAAATTCGGCTACAGCATCTTCCAGTAACTTTGATGAAAAGTTCATTTTGCGAAGATAGTTATTAGTAAGGAAGTGTGAAAGACGCCGAATAATAGCGACAGGTTTTAAAACCCATCACTACTATAAAACTGTTAAAGAAGTACAGGTTCCAACTTTGTGCTTACACCAATCCTGTTCCATGCATTAATGGTGACAATAGCCATTATAAGCTGCGCCAGGTAAGCCTCGTCAAACAATGCAGCGGCAGTACTATAGGTTTGGTCTGATACTTTATTGCTGATAAGTGTAACCTCTTCAGTCAGGGCAAGGATGGCTCGTTCCTGCTCATCAAAAAATGGTGTTTCGCGCCATGAGGTAAGGCCGTAGATTCTTTGTTCAGTTTCGCCGGCTTTACGCGCATCGCTGGTGTGTATGTCAATACAATAAGTGCAACCGTTAATTTGTGACGCCCTTATTTTTATCAGATCCTTGTGTTTGGTGGTAAGCCCGGTGCTTTCTACATAATGTTCTAATGCCAGCATTGCTTTGTATGCTGCAGGATCGGCCTGGTTTATTTTAATTCTGTTGCTCATCTTTTTGTTGTTTTGATAAAACAAAGTTGAGCAATAATATCCCTTCAAAAAATGAACTGAGTTTAATAAATATTTAAATTTTCTTGGCCCGTAAACGGCTCAGAAACTGCGGCGTAAACCCCAGGTACGAGGCCAGCATGTATTGCGGCACGCGCTGCACAAATGCCGGGAAAAGTTTGGTGAAGTGGCGATACCGTTCTTCATCATTCATATTGAATATAAAACCTATACGGCGTTGCGAAGCTACAAAGGCTGTTTGCATCATTATCCTGAAATAGCTTTCCAGTGCGGGTATTTTTTCGAATAAATCAAGCCGGTTTCTTTCGGTAAGCAACAGTAATTCGCATTCTTCTATCGTTTGGATAAAAGTGGTAGCAGGCTGGTTATTCAACATGCTATCCTGGTCGGCTATCCACCAGTTCTCAATGCCGAATTGTACAATCTGTTCGTTCAGTTTATTATTTACAAAATATTGCCTTACACATCCTTTTAAAATAAAATAATTACCCCGGCAGTGTTCTCCGGGTTCAAGCAACACGGTTTTCTTTTTAAATGTTTTGAATTCCAGCTTTTCGCAAAGCAGTTGTTCTTCTTGTGGCGATAACAGCACGTACTTCTTAATATGATTTAATAGTTGTGGATATAACTGCATAACCTGATTGTTTAATAATTTGCTAATTTACAACATGAAAACAATACGCTGGGGTATTTTAGGAACAGGCAATATTGCACATAAATTTGCTGCTGATCTTCAACTGGTTGACGATGCCGAACTGGTTGCTGTTGGCTCGCGATCACAATCGGCAGCTGATGAATTTGGTAAACAGTTTAGTATAAAATACAAACATGGTAGTTATGAAGAGCTGGTAAAAAACGAGAATGTAGATGTTATATACATTGCCACGCCACATAATCTGCATTACGAAAACACCTTACTGTGCTTGCAACACGATAAAGCAGTTTTGTGCGAGAAACCTTTTGCCATGAATATAAGGCAATCCACAGAAATGATAAACCTTGCCCGGCAAAGAAAGGTTTTTTTAATGGAGGCGATGTGGACAAAGTTTCACCCGCATTTTACAAAGACACAAGAAATGGTGAAGGACGGTGTGTTGGGTGAAGTAAAAGCGGTACTGGTTAACTTTGGTTTTATACCAACAGAACCAGTAAATAAAAGATTATTTGAACCTGAATTTGGCGGAGGTACCGTGATGGATATTGGCATTTACAATGCTTTTATTGCAATGAGCGTATTAGGAAAGCCTGATCAGATTGATGCTGTGATGACGCCGGCTATAACAGGTGTTGATGAACAATGTGCCGTGTTGTTTAGATACAAAAATGGAGCGATGGCACAGTTGTTTTCGTCTTTCGTTACAAACCTGGCAACAGAGGCCGAGATTTATGGCACGAAAGGCAGGGTTAAACTTACAGGCAGGTTTTTTGAACCATCAACTACCATTGAATATTTTAAAGGGAAAGCAGATAGTCCGCAAATTATACCAGTTGATAAAGAATCCGGCTTCGGTTACCAATACGAAGCAAGGCACGTGAATGAATGTTTAAGAAAAGGCTTAACTGAAAGCGATATTTTAACTTTTGCCGATACTTTAGTAATGATGGAAACGCTGGATAAGATAAGGGAGTTGGCAGGGATTCGGTATCCGACTGATGATTTGTAAAATGGATATAAACTTAAGAAACTTACGAAGTTTCAAAAACTTCGTAAGTTTTTTTTGATATTTTACTTGGTATACAACTTATCCAAAAACAAATAGCGTCCGTCTTCGCCTGCTGTTTCTAAGCGGGTGTGTACATTAATATTTATGAATTTAGCAGTGCTGCCTTTGGTATTTGGCGTCCATTTGGGCAAGCCCTTGCCATTAGGATCGCCGGTTTTTATAAAGTTGGCAAAGTAGTTTTCCATTGTGGCCGATGCTTTGTAATTGTCGGGTGTCCAGGCAAAAACTTTATCGTAGCTTAAGTTACCCATTGCAAATTCAATTTCCGAGGCATGTGAAGCGCCAACCAACGGCGCCGGCATTTTACCAGCCACAGGATTGTTCACAGGTGTTACTTCGGGCGGACGAGGGCAGGAGAAAAGGTAACGATAAACCGGATTATCGCCTGTTTTAGCCTGTAAATCCGACCATTTCCAGGTGCTATAGGCGATAAATTTGTCGCTGGCCAAGGCTGTTGCTGATTTGATAACCTCGTCCTGCGTATTTCCGGGATATAGTTTTAAAACTTCACCGGCATTATCGCCAAATTCGTGTTTTACCTTTTTTGCGTAGTTTTCGGGCGTTGGCATCTCTCCGCTTGTAAAGGCATTATAGGGGATCTCAGCAGAATTCCAGCCAACCAGTAGCGGAACATGGGCCTGTTCGCCTGCTTCAAAAATTTCGACCGGTGATTTTGGCAGAAAGTATCCGTCAATAGTTGCGGCAAGCTTATAGTTACCATGCTTTGATGCATCATCAAGCAACTGAGCTGCGGGTATGGCACGTAAATCGGCCAGAGAGCCTGCATTTACCTTTTGGGCGAAATCGGTACCCATTTTCTCGCCTTCGGCAAGTGTAACTGCCGGCAGGGTTGGTTTTATCATAGCGCCGCTTTCGCCTATTGCACCAGCTATCAGGTTTTTTGAAAGGGGAGAAGCCATTTGTGCAAATACAGCAATTGATCCTGCCGATTCGCCTGCAATAGTTACTCTTTTTGGATCACCTCCAAAAGCTTCTATATTAGCCTGTACCCATTTTAAAGCCGCTGTTTGATCCATTAAGCCATAATTACCAGAGCCATGATAGGGGGCTTCTTTTGTTAGTTCGGGATGAGTGAAAAAGCCGAAAATACCTAAACGGTAACTTATGGTAATGGCAATGATTCCTTTTTGAGCCATGCTTTCGCCGTCATAACGAAACTCCGATCCGTCCCCGCCAACAAAGCCGCCGCCATAAAAATAAACCAGCACGGGTAATTTTTCTTTCGAAGGCTTTGCGGGTTGCCAAACATTAAGGTATAGGCAATCTTCGCTCATGGTGTCGGCACGGAAGATCATATCACTATACACTTGTTTTTGCATAGGCATGTGGCTAAAGTGATCGGCTTTACGAACGCCGGTCCAGTTTGCAGCAGGTTGTGGTTCTTTCCAGCGCAACTCGCCAATGGGCGGCAGGGCATACGGAACGCCCTTAAAGCTGTTGATGCCCGTAGCTGCGTTAAAAGTACCTTCGAGTGTTCCGTTACTAATCTTTACTTGCAGATTGCTTTGCTGGGCAGAGGCAGAGCCAAGCCATAATCCGGACAGTAACAGGATGAAAAATGATTTCATAATAATTGGTTTAATTGGTGGTTTGATGGAAGTTGCTTAGCTGATTGTTGATTGGATTCGAAAAAACAATCGACCTAACTAAATCAACTTTTCACTAATACAATGTATCATTGTGTTACAATAATAATTGCTTATTTTGAGATTACCAATACTTTTGTTAAGTTACAGCATATAATTTACAAATGAGCGTGCAGCAAACGGAAGGAGAGAATAAAAGCGGAACAGGCTTTCTTAAAGGAATAGCCATTGATGCTGTTATTTTTGGTTTTCATGATAACCAGTTAAAGGTATTGCTCATTAAATACAAACATACCGGGTTATTTGCGCTACCTGGTGGCTTTATAAAGGAACAGGAGGACCTTAACACCGCCGCAAAAAGGGTAGCCACTGAACGTACCGGGCTTGACCATATTTTTCTGGAGCAGTTTTATGTGTTTGGCGACTATTCCCGCTATGATCCAGAACCTTTTAAAACTATTATGAGTGTAAACGGAACCAAGCCATCGACAGATCATTGGCTTTTGCAGCGTTTTATCTCGGTAGGGTATTATGCTCTTGTTGATTTTACGAAAGCAAAACCAACACCGGCCGCCATATTTGATAGTTGCGAATGGTACGATCTGACTAATATGCCGCCACTATTACAAGATCATTCGCAGATTGTAAAAAAGGCATTGGACGCCCTACGCGCAAATCTTGATTATAAACTCATAGGGTTTAACCTTTTACCACAGGACTTTACGATGGGCGAACTGCAAATACTGTACGAAACCATTTTGGATAAAAAGCTGCTGCGCCCGGCCTTTCAGCGCAAAATGCTAAGTTTAGGTATATTGGAGCGGGTAGCCAAAAAGTGGACCGGCGGAGCTCATAAGGCACCTTATCTATACCGGTTTATATCCTGATAGTTTTAGCGACAAGCCGCTAAACAAGATGATTTTTCTTAATGAATTTCAACCTTATGATCCGCGGGTTTAACAGTTTGCAGATAAGCGTAAATGCTACCAATTTCGGCATCGCTTAGCAGCTTAAATTGAGGCATAGGTACTTTAAGTTTTCTGTCGGGTGCTTCGCCATCTTTTACCGCTTTTAAAAATTGCTCTTTGGTATAATTCCCAATTCCTGTGTTTTTATCGGGTGTAATGTTTGATGCAATAACCTCAATCCCGTTTTTTCCTTTCATTTTTATTCCTCCGGCCAGGTAACCCTTGGTTTGATCGGGATTAGTGAAATTTAATTTAGTAAGGCTTTGGGAGTGGCAATGGAAACAACCTAAATTATCAACCAAATAAGCACCCGATGCAACCGCATCGTTTTCGGCAGGCGTATTATTAATGGTTTTATAAGGCACCGGCTTTGCAACAGCATCGAGGAACATTTTGCCTACGCTGCTATAGTGGGTAATGCCAACAGTGGTGTCGGCCGCAGCAACAGCCGGATCATCAGAACGCAGGAAAACAATTATAGCATTCAAATCCTCTTCGGACATATTGGGACGCAGCATATAGGATATAAACCGCCCGTCCTTAGCTACACCTGTTTTTAAGAGATACTTCAACTCTGCATCTGTATAATGGGGCGGTATGCCATGTGTTTTTGACTGAGTAAGGTTGGCCGAATATACACTGCCGGCTATTGAAGGCACATCTTCAATTCTGTTGCCTATAAATTTATTAACTCCACGGTTATAATGACAACCTGCACAAATGCTAAATGCTAATACCTTGCCCCGCTCAAAAGCCTGTGGCGATTTACTTGCAGTAAAACTGGTTTTCGTAGTTTCAAAGTGAGTTTTGCAGCTCACAAAAATTATAATAGCTGTTACTATAATAATTGCTGTTGTAAGGTTATACTTCCGCATGGTTAGGATTTGCTAAAGAAATTGTTATTATCAATACAAAATTAAATGTACAATGTTTCGGATTAACAGCAGATTGTGCTATTAATCAATAGTATATACAGTAATTGTGGGAGTAGAGTTGCCTGTTGTGCTTTTTATTAATGATCCCAGGAGAAATGAAATTGAATACCCAAACTTTATTGATTGGGTATTTCGCATAGCGATGTGTTTAAGACCTTGAGTGTTCGAAACCTTGAAGATAAACAACAAGATTGTCATCCTGAGCGAGAGCGAAGGATCTTCTACTCCAGAAAAGCACGCGTTTATGCATGTTGAAGAAGAATCTTCACTACGTTCAGAATGACAAAAAAGTATTCTTTGATGTTTCGAACACTCAAGGTTTAAAACCCATCGATATAAATGATTGAAATTTCACAAACGGTAGGAGTATGGTTTAATGAATAGGTTGATATTCTTAATTCATGAGAAAAAAACCACAAATTTTCAGAACTTAGCGCAGTAAATTATTGCCGATGAATATTGAACTGTTTATTCCTTGTTTTATTGATCAGTTATTTCCTGAAACTGCATTTAATACTGTTAAAGTGCTCGAAAAGGCCGGTTGTACAGTTCAATATAACCCGGCGCAAACCTGCTGCGGACAACCTGCCTTTAATGCCGGTTTTTGGGACGACGCTAAAGCAGTAGGAAGTAAATTTCTGAATGATTTCTCTGCGGATACTGTTATTGTATCGCCCTCGGCCTCCTGCACCGGCATGGTGAAAAATTATTATAACGATCTGTTTACCAACACCACTGCCCACAATAAATGCCGGAATATCCAAAGCAATATTTATGAACTGTCGGATTTCTTGGTGAACATACTGCAGTTTGATTATTTCGGAGCCGAACTGGATGGAAAAGCCGTTTACCATGATAGCTGTGCTGCCCTGCGTGAGTGCAAAATAAAAACAGAACCACGCCAACTGCTCTTAAAAGTGCTTGGGCTTGATTTGGTTGATTTGAAAGATAACGAAACCTGCTGCGGATTTGGTGGCACTTTCGCAGTAAAATTTGATGCCATTTCGAGCGCTATGGCGCAGCAGAAGGTTGATAATGCTCTTGCAGCCGAAGCGGAATACATTATTTCTACCGACGTATCCTGCCTGATGCACCTTCAAAGCTATATCGACAAAAATAATTTTCCTATAAAAACAATGCACCTGGCTGACGTTTTGGCTCATGGGTGGGGGAATGTTTGACCGCTGATTTAGGGTGATTTTCTTGATTTCGATGATTTTTTTGCGCAAGATGCTACGCATGTTTTTAAATGCTTTGTTGGTGTTAAAAAGGATGTTTTTGTCTCGGAGGGCAGATCATCGGATGGGTTTGAATTATTTGGTAATTCTGTTGATTTTCAGTGTGTTGATTTGTGCATTTAGGTGCAAATTATTTGAGATGAGTTTCAATTGCTTAAGACAATGTCTCTTTGTTCACTGAGCTAAAAAGGGCTCTATATAAAATGAAAAACAATACCAACGCACATGTGAGATCAAACTCAACCGGTGAAAATCAGCATAAATAATCGATGGAATCCTGCCAAATAATTATAAATTTGCATCTCAAAATTAAGATCACTTAGTAGGTGATATAACAAAACGTTTTATATAAAAAATAAATCATAGTTGTAGATGATTAATATTACACTTCCCGATGGTTCCGTTCGTCAGTATGACAAAGGAATCTCATCCATGCAGATTGCACAGTCGATCTCCGAAGGATTAGCACGCAATGTATTAGCGGCCGAAGTAGATGGCCAGGTTTGGGATGCAAGCCGCGCCATTGAGCAGGATGCTGCCGTAAAGCTTTTAACCTGGAATGATTTACAAGGCAAGGCAACATTCTGGCATTCATCGGCCCACTTAATGGCCGAAGCTTTGGAAGCACTTTATCCGGGCACAAAATTTGGTATCGGTCCGGCTATTGAAACCGGCTTTTATTACGATGTTGATTTTGGCGACCGTGTATTTTCTTCGGACGAGTTTAAGCAGATTGAAGACAAAATTATCGAGCTGGCTAAAACCAAAGAAGAATTTATTCGCAAACCTATTAGCAAAGCCGATGCAACTGCTTTTTTTACCGAAAAAGGAGACGAGTACAAACTTGACCTGATAAAGGACCTGCCTGATGGCTCTATAACGCTTTATACTCAGGGTAATTTTACCGATTTATGCCGTGGACCGCATATTCCTAATACAGGTTTCATTAAGGCTGTAAAGCTAATGAGCGTTGCGGGAGCTTACTGGCGTGGTGATGAAAGCCGCAAACAGTTAACCCGTATTTACGCTGTAACTTATCCAAAGCAAAGCGAGTTAACCGACTACCTGCATGTACTAGAAGAGGCAAAAAAGCGAGATCACCGCAAATTAGGTAAGGAAATGGAGCTGTTTGCTTTTTCTGAAAAGGTGGGCATGGGTTTACCATTATGGTTACCCAAAGGCACCGCCCTGCGCGAACGGCTGGTTAATTTTTTACAAAAAGCACAGGCAAAGGCCGGATATGAACAGGTTATCACTCCGCATATCGGCCATAAAAACCTGTATGTAACATCAGGTCATTATGAAAAATATGGCGCTGATAGCTTTCAACCAATAAAAACACCGCAGGAAGGAGAGGAGTTTTTTTTAAAACCAATGAACTGCCCTCACCATTGCGAAATCTATAAAACAAAACCACGTTCATATAAGGATCTTCCGGTTCGCTATGCAGAGTTTGGTACAGTTTATCGCTACGAACAAAGCGGCGAGTTGCACGGCTTAACCCGTGTGCGTGGTTTTACTCAGGATGACGCGCATTTATTTTGCAGGCCAGACCAGGTGAAGGAGGAGTTTAAAAAAGTGATAGACCTGGTGTTGTATGTATTTGCGGCTTTAGGGTTTGAAGATTATACTGCACAGGTATCACTTCGCGATCCTAATAATAAATCAAAATACATCGGTACAGATGAAAACTGGGCATTAGCCGAGTCGGCTATTATTGAGGCAGCTGATGAAAAAGGTTTGCGTACTGTTGTAGAGCTGGGCGAAGCGGCTTTTTATGGACCTAAACTCGATTTTATGGTTAGGGATGCCTTGGGTCGTAAATGGCAATTAGGTACCATACAGGTTGACTACAACCTGCCCGAGCGTTTTGAGCTGGAATATACCGGCAGCGATAACCAGAAACATCGCCCGGTAATGATCCACAGGGCACCGTTTGGATCATTGGAAAGGTTTGTGGCTGTGTTAATTGAGCATTGTGCGGGTAATTTCCCATTGTGGTTATCACCGGAGCAGTTTATTATACTGCCGATATCCGAAAAATATGAAGATTATGCAAAAAAACTTTCAGATTCGTTAAAAGATTCGGATATTTGCGGGCTTATTGATTTTAGGGACGAAAAAATAGGTCGAAAGATACGCGATGCTGAAGTCAAAAAAATCCCCTATATGCTGATTGTGGGCGAAAAAGAAGCAAACGAAGGTTTGGTTTCGGTGCGCAAACATGGTCAGGGCGATTTGGGAAGTATGAGCATAGAAGAATTGAAGAAACAAATAATTAAAGAAATAACAGTATAACTTGGCATTAAACAAACCTTTCAACAGAGGACCCAGACTTCCATTTAAGAAAAAGGAAGCCGAACACAACATTAATCAATTTATCAGGGCTACAGAAGTTCGCTTGGTAGGCGATAATGTGGAACAAGGCATTTACTCATTAAGGGACGCCCTGGCATTAGCCGAAGAGCAAGAATTGGACCTTGTTGAGATTTCCCCTAACGCAGTACCACCTGTTTGTAAAGTAACAGACTATAATAAGTTTATTTACGAGCAGAAGAAAAAGCTAAAGGAAATTAAAAGTAATGCCAAGCAAACGGTTATTAAAGAAATCAGGTTTGGACCCAATACGGATGATCATGATTTTGAATTTAAGCTTAAACACGCCATAAAGTTTTTAGAAGCCGGCGAAAAAGTAAGAGCTTACGTTCACTTTAAAGGCCGTGCCATTGTTTATAAAGAACAAGGTGAAATATTGCTTTTACGCTTTGCACAGGCTTTGGAAGAAGTAGGTAAAGTTGAGCAATTGCCAAAGCTTGAAGGGAAACGGATGTTTTTAACCGTTACGCCTAAAGCGGCGAAAAAATAGATGTGCGGATTTTAAATGTGCAGATGTGCGAATTAATAAATTCTCACATCTTACGTCTCGAATCTCAGATCTAAAAAAGAATTAATTAAAATAAATATATACACACGGTTATGCCAAAAATGAAAACCAATTCCAGTGCTAAAAAGCGCTTTAAGCTTACTGGAACAGGTAAAATCACCAGGAAGAACGCCTACAAAAGTCACATCTTAACAAAGATGTCAACAAAACGTAAACGTAATCTTACTCACACCAGCTTAGTATCTAAGGCTGATTTAGGTAACGTAAAACGTATGCTTTGCTTAGGTAAGTAATTAACAAATTTTTTAACCAGGTATTGGAGTACTAAAGTTCAGTTTAAAGCTGGCACTCACTACCAAACAACAACAACATGCCACGTTCAGTTAACGCAGTAGCGTCCAGAAGACGCAGAAAAAAAATCATGAACCTCGCCAAAGGTTATTGGGGTTCACGCAGCAAGGTTTATACCGTTGCAAAAAACACAGTTGAAAAAGGTTTACAGTACGCTTATCGTGACCGTAAAGCTAAAAAGAGAGAGTTCAGAGCTTTATGGATCCAACGTATTAACGCTGGTGCACGTCAGCACGGAATTTCATACTCACAATTAATGGGTAAATTAATAGCTAAAGAAATCGGTTTAAACCGTAAAGTATTAGCCGATTTAGCTATGAATCATCCGGAGGCTTTTAAAGCTGTGGTTGATGCAGTAAAATAAAAAGATAGTAATATCTATAAATGAAAAGGGCCCGCTTTATGCGGGCCTTTTTAGTTTTCAGGAATTATCATTAGTTCACTTCAAATTGTAAGCCGCTTAAATAGCGGTAAAGTCCCTGTTCAAGGTTAATCAATTCCTGGTGACTGCCTGATTCAATTATCTTTCCTTTCTCCAGTACAATGATCTTGTCAGCTTCACGTATAGTTGACAAGCGATGTGCAATAATAATGGAGGTACGGTCTTTCATCAGTTCTTCCAATGCTTCCTGTACCAGGCGCTCTGATTCTGAATCTAATGATGAGGTGGCTTCGTCTAAAATCAAAATAGATGGATTTTTTAGTAAAGCCCTTGCAATGGCAATACGCTGCCTCTGGCCGCCGGATAGTTTAACACCACGTTCACCAACAATGGTATCATAAGCTTCGGGGAACGAGGTGATAAACTGGTGTGCGTTGGCTCTTTTTGCGGCTTGGATAATTTCTTCTTTTGAGGCGCTTAATTTTCCATAAGCTATATTCTCCAATATCGTACCCCCAAAAAGCATCACATCCTGCGGAACTATCGCTACCTGGTTACGGATATCGGTTAATGAATAATATTCGGATGGTTTATCATCAAAATAAATGGCGCCTTTTTGGGGGTGATAAAACTGCAATATCAAAGCTGCCATAGTTGATTTACCCGATCCGCTTGGCCCAACTATGGCCACCTTTTGCCCAGCGGCAGCGTCAAAAGAGATCTCGTTTAACACTGTAAGCTCCGGGCGCGAAGGGTAGGAGAAAACTACATTGTCGAAAGAAATATTTCCTTCAATTTTGTGTTCGATTTGATCGTTGCTGGTGTCAACTGAAATTTCTTCGCTTTTTTCGCCTAATATTTCCAATACCCTTTCGCTTGCACCTACAGCCTTTTGCACATTGGCATACAGCTCCGGGAAACTCCCCATAGCACTGCCAACAAACACGGCGTATAAGGCAAATTTAAACAGCTCGCCAACGGTAAGCTCATGATGACTAACCAATACACATCCGTAGCCTATTACGGCTACAATTGCGCCGAACATACAGAATACAATAAATGAGGCGAATATTCCCCTGAACTTGGCACCTTTAATAGCAATATCGGCAACCTCGCGAATGTTTTTACTATAACGGGCCGCCTCGTACGATTCATTTACAAAGGCCTTTACATTGGCTATGCCCTGCAAAGTTTCTTCAACTATAGTATTTGATTCGGCCAGCTTATCCTGCGCGTTCCGCGAAAGCTTACGGATAAAACGGCCAAAGAATACGGCCACGACCACTAAAACCGGCAGCACAATCAATAAAGCTACAGTGAGCTTTGTTGACACGATGGCTAAAAAAACAAGCCCTCCGGTTAATAATACCAGCTGCCTTATTAATTCGGCAATGGTAGTGGTTAAAGTATCCTGTATTTGCGAAAGATCGGCAGATATGCGGCTGTTTAATTCACCAACCCTGCGGTTGGAGAAAAAGTTCATCGGCAGGGTAATCAGTTTAAAATAAGTGTCTCTTCTGATGTCAGCCAGTGATCTTTCAGCTACCTGCACAAACCATAAGATCCTGAAAAAGGAGATAAATGCTTGTGCAAATAGTACGATAAAGGCTAATAAACCTATACCCTGGATGGTGGATGGTAAAAAACCGTTACTGTGCTTACCCTGAGCCGTGTCAATAAAAGCACCCAAAAACGAAGGGAATGCCAGCCCAACTAAACTCGATAAAAATAAAAACACCAAAGCAAGTATAAACTTTGCACGGTAAGGTTTTAAATAGGTAAGCAGCTTGTTGATGTTATTTAAACTTTGCCGGTTTAATTTTGCTTTTGGTAGTTCGGCCTCTTGTGTATTACCGCTATTAAGTCGTCCTCTTGCCATATATGTTTGTAGTGTTGATAATGAGTAAGACGATTGTGATGTCTAAACATTTTAAAATGCAGGAAAAGAAATAGCAAATTTACGCTTTATGCGTGTCAGGATGAGATTTGTTTTATTTAACAACGCTATTTTTTCTTTTGCGCGTAGCGAGGTATAAAATTAAGGCCAGCATTAATATGGTTGCTATAATAAACTTGCGTTTCATTTTTTCAAATTGTTGCTGTTGTTTTAATTCATCAGCCTTTAATAAGTCAACCTGATCTCGAAGTTTATTGATGGTCATCATAAAACCGACGTTACTTTCTTCGGCTTCTTTGGAGTGGGTTTGAACCTGTGTTTGCTGAAAGGCGCGAAAGTCGAGCAATATTTTTATTTCTTTATAGATATCATCGTCTGTTTTAACAATATCCATCAAAATATCATTCGACCGGCGGATGTCTTTTTTTGTTTGTAAGCCAAATATCCCGGTATGCATGGTTAAACTCTGATCGTACTGACCAAACTTTTGGGTACGGACAGCCAGCATGGCATTTATTTTTTTACGCTGAAGTTGATACGCCAGCGAGTCGCTGTTTGTTTGCGCATAAGCGGCAATACACAAAAAGCAAAATAATATCAGTGACACTGTTTTCTTCATTATTCCTGAAAATCTATGATTACACTATCTCCCAGATTAAGGCCCAGTAACCCACTTGCATTGCCTTTATTTATAGCTATTTCCAAATGATCGCTGATGCCGAATAAACATAATTTTTCGCCTTCGGGCACTTCGTTATAATGCCAGCTTAGGTGGTTTATGGTTTCATTTCGCTTAAACGATAACATAAAACGCCGACCTTGCTGCACGGTATTAAAAAACTCTTTGGTAATATTGGTAATTACATTCTGAAACGAATCGATATAGATCACTGCACCTTTGATCAGGTTTTTCTCGATAACCGGCTGCAAGTTCATCTTTTTCTCAATATCATTTACGGGAATGCCAATTTCGCTTAATTTACCACCTTTTGCAAGGTGACAAGCCGCCTTTACAAAAATATCAGCCAGCGGAAAATGTAAAAATTTAAGATCCTGCATGATGGTTATTTCCACAATCTCATCGGGATCTTTATCAAACATTAGCGAAAATATGCCATTATCGGCCCCAACAAAAAAGTGGTTTTTGTATTTTATAGCAAGATACCGGGTTTGATCGTTGTAAACTGTATCAATACCAATTAGGTGAACAGTTTGATCAGGAAAATAATAGAAACTATTTTTTAAAATGAACGCAGCCTGTTGTATATTGTAAGCGGCAACGCTATTGGTAATGTCAACAATATTTACTGACGGCAATAATTTTAGGATACTGCCTTTAAGCGCAGCCTGGTAAATGTCTTTATCGCCCAAATCAGTAGTTAAAGTTATTATTGCCATTAATTTTTTAAATATTTATCACTAATCTTGTACAAGTATTTAGAGCTACAAATATTCAATTTTTAATTCATAAAAATCTGCAACTATAAATCAATTTGTATTGAACGAACTTAAATTATCAATTGAACAGATCAACCCGGCTGTGTTGTGGGGACCTAATAATGATCATTTTGAGATCATTAAGAAACAATATCCAAAGCTAAAAATAGTAGCACGTGGAAATGAGGTAAAGGTATTGGGTGATGATCACGAGCTGAATATATTCCAGGAAAAATTCTCGCATCTATTGCAACACGTAGAAAAGTTTGAGAATTTGAACATCACCGACCTGGAACGGATACTGGGATCAAAGATTTCGGATACGCCGGCTACTGACTCTACTACAGATAAATTTGCCAGTGGCGAGGTTATCGTATTTGGGCCAAACGGAGTAATGGTGAAGGCGCGAACGGCTAACCAGCGCAAAATGGTTGATTGCATTAATAAAAGCGACATCCTTTTTGCAATAGGGCCTGCCGGTACAGGTAAAACTTATACCGCAGTGGCATTAGCTGTACGCGCGTTGAAAAATAAGGACATTAAACGTATTATTTTAACCCGACCGGCAGTTGAAGCAGGAGAGAACCTTGGTTTTTTGCCGGGCGACTTAAAGGAAAAAATAGATCCATACCTGCGCCCTTTATACGATGCGCTGGATGATATGATACCTGCCGAAAAGCTGAAATTTTATCTGGAAAACCGCACTATTGAAATTGCACCGCTTGCATTTATGCGTGGTCGTACACTCGACAATTGTTTTGTGATATTGGATGAGGCACAGAATGCTACCGATATGCAGTTGAAAATGTTTTTAACGCGTATGGGGCCATCGGCTAAATTTATTGTTACCGGTGACGTTACCCAGATTGATTTGCCTAAAAAGCAACAATCAGGTTTGCATACTGCTTTACGTATCCTTACTGATATAAAAGGGATAGAGATCGTTTATCTTAACGGCGAAGACGTAGTAAGGCATAAACTGGTACGCAAAATTTTGGAAGCTTACGGGGATATACAGTAAAAAAGTTCATTGTTCATAGTTGATGGTTCATGGCCAGTCGTACTATGAACAATGAAATTGTTAAAATATAAAGTGAAGACAGATTAAGTTTTTGGCAGATTTTGATCGGCTATAAACTATTGAACCATGAACTAAAGATATGAATGCGATAAAAGAAACACATTTTGATTTCCCGGGGCAAAGCAATTTTTACAAGGGTAAGGTTAGGGATGTATATACTATAAAAAATAAATACCTGGTAATGGTGGTTAGCGACCGTATATCAGCTTTTGATGTTGTGCTGCCGGAGGCTATACCATATAAAGGACAAGTGCTTAACCAGATAGCGGCTAAGTTTTTGGAGGCTACGGCTGATATTGTGCCTAACTGGGTGGTAAATGTGCCCGATCCAAGCGTTACCATCGGTCGTATTTGTGATCCTTTTAAAGTTGAAATGGTGATACGCGGATACCTGGCTGGTCATGCATGGCGCGAGTATAGCGCCGGTAAAAGGCAGGTTTGTGGTGTTAGCTTACCCGAAGGATTAAAGGAAAATGATAAATTGCCCGAGCCAATTATCACCCCAACAACAAAAGCATCAGTAGGGCATGATGAGGATATTTCGAAAGAGCAGATCCTGGAAAAAAATATTGTATCGGCAGAAGACTATACCCAGCTTGAAAAATATACCCATGCACTTTACAAACGAGGAACCGAAATAGCAGGTAAACAAGGCTTGATACTGGTTGATACTAAATACGAATTTGGTAAGGCCGATGGTACGATTTATTTGATAGACGAAATCCACACGCCCGACTCTTCAAGATATTTTTATAGCGATGGATATGCCGAACGCCAGGCAAGTAACGAGCCTCAGAAGCAATTATCAAAAGAATTTGTAAGAAAATGGCTTATTGAAAACGGCTTTCAAGGGAAGGACGGACAGGTAGTACCATTAATGACCGCAGAGATCGTAAAATCAATTTCTGAGCGTTATATTGAGCTTTTTGAGCAGATAACCGGAGAACACTTTGTTAAACCTAATGAGGAAAATGTTTTAAACCGGGTAGAAAATGCTATTAATAATGCACTTACTGAACTTTAATTTTTTAATTAAAGACAAAATAATTATATATTAGCTTTCTAATTAATCTAAAAAATGAAATTTACTGTTGATAAACACGAAAAATATATTTTGTTAAAACTGAATGAGACCAAATTAAATTCAATTGTGTCTCCTCAGCTTAAATCTGAACTTATACTTATTAATACAGAAGGACAGAGAAATATAATTTTTGACCTGTCACAGATTAAATTCGCCGACTCATCGGGTTTAAGCAGTTTATTGGTAGGTCATCGCTTATGTAAAAATGCAGGTGGTACATTTATACTTACTGGTTTAAATGATGCTGTTGCCCGTTTAATAACTATTTCTCAACTGGATAATGTGCTTTCTATTGTTCCAACATCCGAAGAGGCTATTGATCTTGTTTTTATGGAAGAAATAGAAAAAGAATTAAAAAAAGAAGCAAAATAACCCTATGTGATGTTACCCAAGTATGAAATTTGATTTAACAATACTTGGTAGTAGCTCAGCAACCCCCATTTTTAACAGAAATCCTACGTCTCAAGCGCTCAATATAAACGAGCGCCTGTATATGATTGATTGCGGCGAAGGAACACAGCAACAAATGCTGCGTTTTGATATTAAAGCCAGCCGGATTGATCATATATTTATCAGCCATCTTCACGGCGATCATTACCTGGGCCTTGTTGGCTTGTTATCCTCCATGCACCTTAACGGGCGTTCAAAGCCATTGTATCTTTATTGCCCACCACAATTAAAGGAAATTATTGACCTGCAATTAAACTATTCAGAAACTACATTACAATATCTACTCGAATATAAATTTACCAACCCCGAAAAGGCGGAAGTGATTTTAGATAATCACGATATTACGGTGGAAAGCATCCCGCTTGACCACGGCATTGCGTGTACCGGGTTTTTATTCAGAGAAAAGAAAAGGCTGAGGAAGCTTTTGAAAGAAAAACTGACACAGTTTAATATACCCGTTGAATATTTTACCGCGCTAAAAAAAGGTGCCGATTATGTTGCTAACGATGGAACGGTATTTAAAAATGATACCCTTACATCCGACTCAAGCGACCCCAAAACTTATGCCTATTGTTCTGATACTATGTATAACGAAAAGTACTTTAAACAGATCAATAATGTTACCTTGTTGTATCACGAGGCTACTTTTTTAAACAATATGCTTGATAGGGCAAATGAAACCCGACATACCACCGCGCTGCAAGCCGGCGAGGTGGCAGTAAAAACCAACGCTAAGAAACTCCTGATCGGCCATTTTTCGGCCCGTTACAAAACCTTGAACGAATTGCTCGACGAAGCCAAAGGCGTTTTCCCCGAAACAGAACTGGCCATTGAAGGAAGAACGTTTATTATTGGCGATTAGCGTTGTTATTGGGCTGCATTAAAAACGTGTTGTACAGCACGCGTTTTTAATTATCCGTTACTTCGCTAATACTCCGTTTAACTCGATTTTCTTTTTGCCATAATCAAAGCTATTTTCAATAACGGCGTTTAATATATCGCCCGTAAAATGGCACGTTATGGTTTCCGAATGCGGGCTTTCAATATAGCGAAGCTTTAACTTCAGGGTTTGATTGTCTTGCCAGCCATAACTTCCTTCAATTTTATATGGCTTTAAAAATGATATGTTCTCTTTGGCTCCAGTCAGCAGACTTGGCCCAGGCATATCTGTAGTGCCCGACACCCATCGGCCTGTTTCAAAATTAAGGCTGTAAATGGCCGAATCTTTTTTCAAAACAACATGGCAAATGTTATTGGCTATACTAAACGTAATTGACGTGATGTTGGCGCTGTTAGGTTGAAACAAAAACGTCCGGCTTTTATATGTGGGTATTGCATTGTTCCTTTTGCTAAAATCGGGCAGCGGAGATAGGTTTAAAGCAGCTAAATGCTGATTTAATGAATCATCAGCGGCGTCATTTTTAGGGAGTTCCCCTGTGTGCATGGCTGGTAGCAGGTATTTCCATACCAGATTAAGCTCGCCTTGCATATCGGGCGATTCAGAGGTAATGGCAATTACGGCATCCTCATCAGGCATTACAATAATATATTGCCCAAACGCTCCATCGGCCCTGAAAGCATTGTGCCTGCAGCGCCAAAACTGGTAACAATAACCCTGCATCCAATCGCTGGAATCTTTTTTGCTTTGCGCAACGCCGGGTGCCTGGTCAATTTTAAAGGTGGTAGCTTCGTCAACCCATTCTGCCGGTAGTAGCTGTTTGCCGTTCCACATCCCTTTATGCAAGTAAAGTTCGCCGAGTTTAGCCATATCTTCAGTTTTTAAACGCAGTCCCCAGCCGCCGGTGTTGATGCCCTCGTCGCTGGTCTCCCAGTCGGCGTCTTTTATTCCTAAGGGATCAAACAAGCGGGGTTTAAGATAATCAAACTCTTTTTGCCCGGTTACTTTTTGAACAATGGCAGATAGCATATAGGTAGCCATGGTATTGTATAAAAACTTGGTGCCTGGTTGATTTACGATAGGAGTGGCCAAAAAAGTCTTTACCCAATTAACGGCGGTAAAAGGAATAACAGAGGTAGGATCAGGCGTTTGACCGACACTCATGGTTAAAAGATTTTTTACAGTGAGCTGCGCCAGATAGGGTTTTACAGAATCGGGCACGCTTGTGGGGAAAAAAGATATTACCTTATCATTTACCGTAAGCCGTTTTTCGCTTACTGCAAAGCCTATGGCAGTTGATGTAAAGCTTTTGCTGGTACTGTATAAACTATGCCTTAAAGTGGCTTTATAAGGGTTCCACCAGCCTTGAGCTATTACTTTACCATGGCGTATGAACATAAAGCTATGAAACTCATGAGCGCCACCCTTTGTAGCATTTAAAAAACTATCAATCGCGGCAGCTGATACACCTTCCTTTTCGGGAATGCCGCGCGAAAATGATATAGTTTTTTGAGCATACAACGAAAAACTAAACAGCAGCGCCAACAGGCTTAGGGTGAGCGAACGTTTATTAAGCATAGCGGATTTTTTTGGTTATAATGTTGTGTGAATTTAACAATATTATAAATAACCTGTATGGTGGTTATAAAATAGGTTTAGATATTTTTTACCCCGGCAGATGGATATTGAAAGACAGAATAGCTTAAGCGAATTGCTTAAAATTATCGCACTTTGAAATAAAAAAATATTAAATTTAGCCGCCTCACCATTGCTTTATCATTTTATGACTGAACCTATAACTTCAAAATTTGCCTGGATATATATAACAGAAACGGTAATTTTTTCATTGTTTGTATTTATCTCCGCTATAAAATATGCAACTACTATTACTAAAAATTTCGATGTTTACAACTGGGGACAAATCGCTTCGGCCAGCATTTATTTAGTTATATTGTTCTTGGTGTATTTTTATGTTATAATTAGAAACATGGTGCAAATTACAGCGGCGCCGGAAGGGCTTGTGTTACGTTATTTAATAACCGGAAAGCGGATTATTATTGATTATGCTGATATTACCCACGTGGGCAATTACCGTACAAATGCAAATTTCGATAATGCGCTCATTCCCAGTGGTCTGAAATTGGTGATTGAACTTACAACTGGCGAGACACTTTGTTTTACCGATCGTCAGTATACCAACTATGGTGAGTTAAAAGATATGATCAGAAGGTACCGGTTTCATCTGAATTAAACAGGCATGGATTTAACATCAATCCAAAACTATTAACAGTTTATTTTATCGCCTAAACTTTTTTTATTTTAATGCTATGTTGGCTATCTAAATTACTTATGCCGGTAATCATAGCACGAGTATATATTTTACACTTATGGGTAGAATTAGATGGGCTACTAGTTTATTTTAAGCTTCTTCCTTAAAATAAACCTTGTAATAGTTCATCGCCTTACCGTCGTCAAAGCCTTTTTCAATAAGGTCCTTATCACCGTGAATGTAGATGTGGAAGTTTTTATCAAGCTTTAAAACGCTTTTGTAAACCTTAGCCTGTTTTTTTACGGCGTTGTCTGATATTTCAAAAGTATTGGCAATGGGAGTGTCAAACTCCTTTTCATACTCGTTTTTAAAGGTTTTAAATGATTCGATGGCCTTCGGGTTGCCTAATACTTCGCCGGTAAACTCATCCATGTCAAAAGTATCTTTCTCTTTAAAATACTTCATGGAGCGGTTTAGCAGGTCAATTTTATCGGCTTTGCTCATTTCAAATTCATCGTCGAGCTTTTGGGTTACAAAGTTTTTGTAAATGCCCAGGGTGTTGCTGGTTTGGTTAAAACTATCGTTACGGATCTTAAGCTGTAAAAATTCATCCTTCCAGTAAACAGCAGCTTCCTGGCCACCGTTGGCTTTATCTACCACTACAACTTTATAACCGTTTTCTTTTTCGATGTTAAAAATTAGCACACCCTTATCCAGCTTATTGATGTTGATTGCGTCTTCTTCATAATCAACCTGGAAGCCTCCTTTGTCAGGAAAAACCTTTAAATAAGTTTCCTTATTTTCTGATTTAAAAATCCCGATTACATCCAGCGGATTACCCTCAATTTGAACTTTCTGGAAGTATACAACATACAGTTCACCGCTTTTTATATTGGGGTGGTTTGATACTTTGTATAGGTGTTTGGCTATCTGTTCCGAAGCTTCGTGAAATTTGGTCTTATCGTCAAATGCCTGTGTTGCAAAGTGATGTAGTTCGTTAAGCGCCAGATCACCGCTGCTATGCATCAGGTGATAAACCTCATTTGTTTTTTCAAATGGCTTTAAAAAATATTGCATCAAAAGGTTCGGAATTACCTCATCTTTCAACATCAGCGGATGATCTGACAATGCATACATTTCGTTCTGTGACGGGTTACCAACATGGTGTACAGAAATAGTATCAAGCGAAGCTTCAAAAAAAGTTACCATAATTGGGTGCAAGTTAGGAGTTTTTTATGTTGTTAATGGTTCATTGTTGATAGTTCATGGTAATAACTGTTGTGGCATACGGATAACAAAAGATTGGCATTAAATACCGAACTTTGTGTTTTTATCAGTGGGTAACAGGTTGCTTTTGCCGCCACAATCCATGAACTATCAACTATGAACCACCAGGAAACAATCGTCGCCCTTGCTACTCCAAACGGAATAGGAGCATTAGGTATCATCCGTCTTTCGGGGCCTGATGCTGTTAATATCGCCAATAGTGCTTTTAAAGGGAGGGATCTTACTAAACAAGCTTCGCATACCATTCATTTCGGGAATATCGTTGACGGTGATATTACCCTAGACGAGGTTTTGGTTTCGCTGTTTATTGCGCCGCGCTCTTATACCCGCGAAAACGTGGTGGAGATTTCCTGCCACGGATCGGCGTTTATTATTGAGTCGATTATAAAACTGCTGATTAAAAAAGGTGCACGACCTGCAAAGGCAGGGGAGTTTACCCTGCGAGCATTTTTAAACGGACAGTTAGATCTGTCGCAAGCAGAGGCGGTTGCCGATCTGATCGCTTCCAATTCAAGGGCATCGCAGCAGGTGGCTTTGCAGCAATTAAGAGGCGGGTTTAGTAGCCAGCTGCAATCCCTTCGCGATCAACTGGTACAATTTGCATCATTGATTGAACTTGAGCTGGACTTTGCCGAGGAAGATGTAGAATTTGCTAACCGCGATCAGCTAAAAAAACTAATTTACGAGATCAACAGTGTAATAGGTAATCTAATCCGCTCCTTTGATTTGGGGAATGCTATTAAACAGGGTGTAAATACAGTTATAGCTGGCAGGCCAAATGCCGGTAAATCAACCCTGCTAAATGCCTTGTTGAACGAAGAACGCGCCATTGTGAGCCATATCCCCGGCACCACCCGCGATACCATAGAAGAAGTATTGAACATTAACGGCATCAACTTCAGGCTGATAGATACCGCCGGAATCCGCGAGGCCACCGATGCTATTGAACAGATAGGGGTACAGCGCACCATGGAGAAGATTAATCAATCGGCGCTGCTGGTTTATTTATTTGATGCCGAGCAGATCACCATTGAAGAATTGATCCACGACCTGGAAACATTGCAGAAACCGGGTATAAACATGCTGGTTGTAGCCAATAAAGCCGATTTGCTTACCGAAGAGCAACTATTATCATTACCGCATACCCAACAGGCCATCATCATATCGGCAAAGGAAAAACGACATATCGACGAGTTAAAACACAAAATATATTCGGCTGCCATAAAAGATCAGCTAACCGGTGATGAAACGTTGGTAACCAACATCCGCCACCTGGAAGCCCTGCAAAAAACAGAAGATGCCTTATCAAGAGTGCTTAGCGGTATAGACACCGTAACATCTGATTTTTTATCAATGGATATTAAGTTGGCTTTACACTACCTGGGCGAAATTACCGGGGCTGTAACTACTGATGATTTGCTGGAGAATATTTTTAGTAAGTTTTGTATCGGAAAATAACCGTGTTTTCATATCCTTTCATATTATTTCTTTTTGTCTGTAAATCAATAAGTTAAGTGTTATATTTTGACATTTAAATTGATATTATTATTATTTAGTTTGTTATTGGTTTGTTATTTTTGGATGTCAGTAACAATAATAACAAATCGTAAATTACATGAGTGTCAACATTAGAAAACGAAAATTAAAAGAAAACAAGGTAAGTCTCTATTTAGATATATACCTTAACGGACATCGGACTACCGAAACATTGGGGGATTTATATTTATATGAACGTCCAAAGACTCCAGCCCAAAGAAACCATAACTCGGAAACAAATACTATTGCTGAAACTCTGAAAATTAAAAAGGAAAATCAATTAATTGATAACAGGTATCAATTTGCCAACTACAAAAAGACCTCGTTAAGCTTTATTGAATATTTTAAGGTTCTTACTGAAGAAAGATACGGTAATGATGGAAATTACGGTAATTGGGATAGTACCTATAAAGTGCTGCTTAACTGCCCAAGAATTGTAAACAAAAACATTACTGAAATAACTGAAGCGGATTTAATGTCTTTAAGGGAATACATATCGAATGTATATAGAACCAAGGCAGATAAAAAACTCTCTCAAAACGCCGCATCGTCTTATTTCAATAAGGTTAAAGCCGCTATCAACAAAGCGTTTGATGATAAAATTATTTTTGAAAAAGTCGGTGCTAAAATAAAATCAATTGAGGCAGAAGAAACAATCCGCGAATACTTAACACTTGATGAAATAGCGGTTTTGGAAGGAACCCACTGCGAAAGCGGTGCCCTAAAGCGGGCTTTTTTATTCAGCGTTTACTCTGGGTTGCGCTGGTCTGATATTATGAATTTAACATGGGGACAGCTACAAAATAACAACGGCCAAAATTTTATCAAATTTCACCATCAAAAAACCAAAGCCGCCGATATGGTTTATCTAAATAATAAAGCGATAAAGTATATGGGAAGCCCTATGGAGGCCGACCAGAAAATATTTAAAGGTTTAAAATACAGTGCATATTTAAATCTAAAGTTATCACG